>RCNC010000015.1_pt1 | contig 90477 bp, 84 predicted proteins | sample 2041301 | NCBI WGS metagenome assembly RCNC01 (sample SAMN09708231, study PRJNA481090) | Marine sediment metagenome, whole genome shotgun sequencing project. | biome: marine sediment; feature: ocean; material: sediment; isolation source: Sewage treatment plant 13A marine sediment (STP13A) ...
AATTAATTATACGGTATCATGCAGCCAACACAACCGGTTGACCAGCTGGACTCAATTTTGTCTGGCCCTTCTTCCGGTCAAAACAATCATGCGCTAGAAAGAGGCTATTTTGAACACTATTTTCCTTCACGGTCTTGATTCTTCAGGACTTGGAACCAAGGGACGTTATTTCTCTGAGCACTTTCCGACTATGTCACGGCCGGACTTTGAAGGCACCTTGGAGCAAAGAATGGGGCAACTCAAAGAAATAATTATCCATATGAGCGATCTGATCATTGTTGGGTCCAGTTTCGGTGGTTTAATGGGTGCCAGGCTGTGCCAGGACCAGCCTGAGAAAGTCAAACGTCTTATTATGCTGGCACCTGCCCTGAATTTCCCGGGATATCGGCTTCCAGATAAAAAAATTGGTGCAGAATCACTTCTCGTTATCGGCAAAAACGATACGGTAACTCCTCCCAAAACTGTTATTCCGGCAGCAGAGGCAACATTTTCCAACCTGAAGATAACACTGGTAGATGACGACCATCTTCTCCACAATTATTTTCGGAATCTGGACTGGCAGTCCCTGCTCACCTAGACGAAAAAATCAGGCCAGCAACATGGAATCGTTAGCCAGTTCTTCCCCCTGCACAATGTAGAACTGCTCGAGCAGATCTTCAACGGAAAGATTCATTTTCTCATCGCCCTGGACATCAAGAATGATTCTGCCCTGATGCAGCATTATCAGCCTGTTGCCAAAGTTAATGGCGTGACGCATGTTATGGGTGATCATCAATGCGGTAAGATTCTGGGAAGCAATGATATCCTTTGTCAGAGAGAGAATCTGTGTGGCGATTTTGGGATCCAGAGCCGCAATATGTTCGTCAAGCAGCAGGACCTCCGGGCGCACCAGGGTCGCCATCAACATTGTGAGAGCCTGGCGCTGGCCCCCGGATAGCAGGCCGACATGGTCCTGCAGGCGGTTCTCGAGCCCGAGGCTGATCTTGCTCAGCTCTTCTTTGAAATGCTTGCGATCATGCGCTCTCACTCCAGGTCCAAACCCCCTTCTTTTGCCGCGCTTTAATGCAAGGGCAAGGTTTTGCTGGATTGTGGCAGACGGACAGGTTCCAAGCAGTGGATCCTGAAAGACACGGGCAATCAGCTTCGCCCGTTTATATTCCGGCCAGCGGGTAACATCCTGACCGCCAATTGAGATCGTACCTGAATCGAGAAAAAAACTGCCCGCCACGGCGTTCAGCAACGTTGACTTCCCTGATCCGTTTGAACCGATAACTGTCGTGAAGTCACCATCCTCAATGGTTACGTTGATATCACTGAGTGCCTTTACTTCGTTAACACTACCTTTATGAAAGTATTTGGTGCATCCGGAGATTGAAATCATCTGGCCACTATTCTCTTTTTAATGTTAGGAGCAATCAGTGCACCGATGACTAAAATTGCCGTAATGAGATTAAGGTCACTGGGATTAAAGGTGAAATCTCCCAGCTCAAGTCCGAGGGCAAGAGCAATAGCCAGTCGATAGACGATAGAACCGAGCAGTACTGCTATTATGGTACGAGCGATGGAGGATTTACCGAATATCGTTTCACCGACGATAACCGAAGCCAGACCGGCAATAATTGTACCAATCCCCATTCCGACATCAGCGGCACCCTGGTTCTGCGCAATAAGTGCACCGCTCAGGGCGACAAGCCCATTTGAGAGCCCGACCCCGATAATAATAGTAAAATGAGTATTCACCCCGAGGCTGGTTATCATCTGGGGATTATCACCAGTTGCCAGAATAGCCTGCCCCAGTTCAGTTTTCAGAAACCAGATAACAAACATCATCACAACAAGCGCAAAAAAAGCAAAGATAATGAGCCCCGCATAGTGGCCCGGAACTCCCAGAGCGATGAGCGGGTCGAAGATATTATTAGAACCCAGCAGAGCGATATTGGGACCTCCCATTATCCTGATATTAATCGAATAAAGGGCGATCATTGTCAGTATGGATGCCAGCAGGTGGAGGATTTTAAATTTGGTATTCAATATCGCCGTGACAGCTCCGGCCCCGAACCCTGCTAAAAGTGCAAATAACAAGGAGAGATACGGGTTAATTCCACTGGTGATTGCCACTGCGGATATCGCAGCACCAAGGGGAAGACTGCCGTCAACCGTCAGATCAGGGAAATCGAGGATACGAAAGGTCAGGTAAACACCAATCACCATAATTCCGTAAACAAGTCCCTGTTCCAGCGCCCCAAGGGCTGCATACCACGTCATGATATCCGCTTAGCCTTTGATAATACTAGTTATAGAGCTTGGTCGCCCTGTCGACCAGAATCTTTGGCGGTTCAGCGCCCATTGCTGCGGCAGCTTTCAAATTTATCTGCAATTGCAGTTCATCCTGCGACTCGACAGGGAGTTGTGCGGGGCTCGTCCCCTCAAGTATTTTTCTGGCCATTGCACCTGTTTGGTACCCGTGCTTGTAATAATCAAAGCCCATAGCGGCAACCGCTCCCCGTTCAACGGAATCGACGTCGGCAGCGAAGATCGGCAGCTGGTTCTGGATTCCAACCTTGAGAACCGACTCAAGCGCCGAGACGATAGTATTGTCAGTTGGGATGAACACTGCATCACACCTGCCGACAAGACTTTTGGCAGCGGTATAAACATCTGCTGTCTTGGCGGCAGTCGCCTCAACAACTTTAAACCCCATCTTTGCACTCATTTCCTTCAAGGTGGCAACCGTTGCCTTCGAATTAGCCTCTCCGGCATTATAAAGAACACCAAGTCTTTTAATATCGGGCTTATAGGTCATCACCATTTCCAGGTGCTTATCGAGCGGCAGCAGATCAGAAACACCAGTAATATACTCAGATGGCGCATCAAGTGCCTTTACAAGACCGGCGGCAACAGGATCGGTAACCGCTGTAAAAAGAAATGGCCGTTTCATGTCTGATGGAGCTTTGCTGAGCGCCTGGGCTGTCGCCTGAGCCGAAGGAGTTGCGATGGCGACGAGCAGGTCTGCTTTCTCCCCTATCATCTGCTGCCCGATCTGGGTAGCAGTACCCATGTTTGCCTGGGCATTGTGAACCTTAAACTCTGTCTCTATGCCATTATCTTTCAGATAGTCCTGAAGCCCTTTGAGCACTGCATCAAGGGCAGGATGCTCCACAAACTGGTTAACTGAGATGACATATGTTTCGGCCATGACATTGTGGGTTGAAATCAACAACGCGATCGCTAAAAAAAGTACTATTTTTTTCATATTTTCTCCTCTTCTTTGACGGACGGTTTAGCCAGTTTTCTGCCATGGCACATGGGAGCCGCCACACGCTCGTGAGCAAGATTTCTAGCTTATATTGGTGGTGAGGTCAACCTGATAATCTTTTTATGATTAAATGAGCCGCCACCGTTTATTCCTCCCGTCACTCATCGGGATCGGCTCCCTGACGATATTCAGGAATAATTGTTTCGTAATCCGCGAATGAATCCGAACAGGGTTTCCGGATCTTTCCCGGCAGTTGTATAGTTTTTTTCAATCTGTTCAATGAGAGCAGGTTCATTGCAGCGGAGGAAGGGGTTGGTTCTTCGTTCATCAGCCATTGTTGAGGGCACAGACGGCAGTCCCCGGGAACGACCTGACTCCACCAGGGCAAGACGCTTTGTTATTTCCTGGTTATCCGGTTCAATCTGCCTGGCAAAATTCAGATTAACCACGGTATACTCATGGCCGCAATAAATCAGGGTCGCCGGATCACAATGCATAATTTTTTCAAGTGATGTCAGCATCTGCGGCGCTGTCCCTTCAAAGAGCCTGCCGCATCCGCCGCAAAACAGTGTATCTCCAGTAAACATATGATTTTCAATGTGATAGACCACACCCCCGGTTGTATGTCCTGGTGTATGATGCATGACTCCAGTTACCCCGCAAACGGTGAACTCATCTCCGTCAGCGTGTAATTCATTTAACAGTGGGATACGTGATTTGTCTCCTTCAAAGCCAAGCACCCTGACACTACCCAGCTCCTCGATAATATCTTCAAGACCTCCGATATGGTCGGGGTGGTGATGGGTGCATAAAACTGCCGTTAAACTCAGCTGGTTTTTCTCAAGCTCCCGTAAAACGGGCAATGCCTCCGACGGATCGACAACGACAGCCTCGTTTCTTATATCATCAAAAAGAATATAGGAGTAATTATCGTGGAGACAGGGGACGACAATAACGTTCATATGACACCTCGTATGTTCTGTTTTTTTTGTTTTGGAACTAATGCATAAGAAATACATTACCTGAAACTGGTTATTTTCATGCTTCATTTTATAGTGTCAGACAGTAAGCATTTTCTCTGCTAAAAAGTCACAAACTCATATAAAACAGATTATTCAATACATTACAATGATTTACAGACGTTTTGGTAAAACAGAACTGGCCATGCCCGTACTCAGTTTCGGCTGCATGCGCAGTATGCATGGCTGGACAGATAGCCCTCTTGAAAAAATACCGTCCACCGCCAATGATACGCTTGAAACTATTGTCAGAACGGCACTCGGACACGGCATAAACCATATAGAAACAGCTCACGGCTACGGATCATCAGAACGACAGCTGGGAACGGTCCTTGCGAAGATCCCCCGAAAAGATTTCATACTCCAAACCAAGGTGGTACCATCAGACGACAGCGAGGAATTTCTTGGCAAAGTTCTGACCTCCATGGAACGGCTTCAGGTGGATCGTCTTGATCTTCTGGCAATCCACGGTATAAACAATCACCGTTCTTTATGGCAAAGCTGTCGAAAAAATGGCTGCCTGGCGGCTGCCAGGCGGCTGGGTGAAAAAGGTATTGTCGATTTTGTTGGATTTTCCGGCCATGGCCCCAGTGACGTGATCATTGATGCGCTGAAGCATGAGGAAGATGGCGGCTTCGACTTTTTTAACGTCCACTGGTACTACATTCTTGATGCTAACAGAAAGGCGATTGAGGTTGCAGCAGAACGTGACATCGGTACGTTTATCATCAGTCCCTCAGACAAGGGTGGCTATCTCCATACACCGTCAGCCAAGCTGAGCAGTCTCTGCTCCCCGCTATCGCCAATGCTTTTCAATGATATCTATTGCCTGAAGCAGCACGGTGTTAAAACCATCAGTATTGGTGCTTCTGAACCTGAGCATTTCGACGAGCACCTGAAAGCACTGCCCTATCTTCAGGAAAAAGATGAGACGATGCTTACCCGTATAGATGAAAAACTGGGCACCGCCATGCAGAAATTTTCGGGCAGCAGACGTCCTGACTGGTTATGGGACCACCTGCCGCCGTGGCAGAAGGCGCCGGGTTACATAAACCTGAGAATGATCATCTGGCTCTATAACCTTTTTCATGCCTGGGACATGAAACAGTATGCCCGGGACCGATACGCCATGCTCGGAACAGGTTCCGAATGGATTCCCGGTAACAATGGGGCCGCCGTTGAAAAAGTGGATTTTTCAACACTGCAGACCGGTAAAGAATACTCTTCAGCTGAACTCAAAGAACTGGTTATAAAAGCGCATGAGCGATTGTCTCAGGCAGATCCCGCTCCATAGGTACAAACGTTTATTTATTTAAATCATCTGCCCGGGGAAACACGCCAGATTCAAACGGTGATCATGAAAGAAATAGGGAAAACCTGCCCGGCACTATTACCAGCCGGACAGGTTTGAGGGGGAGGAAGAAAAGAACTATTTATCAATAACGGTTTTGGCCTTGACCATAACCGGGGTTACCCATATATCCCATATTTCTGCCACCTTTCCCGGACCGACCCATGCCGGGTCCGTACCCGGGACCATTCATATCGGGACCATATCCACGACTGGTCACTCCCTGATCAACACCAGGTCCATTCATGCCGCGACCATATCCACGACTGTTCATCCCCTGATCAAAACCACGTCCATTCATACCAGCAGAGAAACCACCCCTGCCCTTCGACCCAAAAGCTCCGGGCAAACCAGCTTCATCAGCTTTCTGCCGGAGTGTTGTTCGCAGGTCAAAAAGCTCCCCTGAAATCTTGCTGACAGCCTGAGGATCGGGATTATCACCTCTCAACATTGCCTGTTTCTCAGACTGTTTCATAGCCATCTCTTTCCGAATCTCCTGAGTATCGGTAAAGAATGTATCACGTTTTTCCTGAAGTGCAGGATCGAGCTGGGTCATCTGGCCGTTCTGAATCATTGGGCAATTATTATTTCCACCACCCCGATTTCCCCATCCACCATACGCCTGGGTCATTCCAGTCAGTCCTAACGCTGCGACAACCGCTACAATTGCTATTTTCTTTTTCATTTTCATTCTCCTTGGTTATTTCGGCAGAGCCGTTAAAAGTTGTAACCTTTGATAGAATAAAAGCAATGGCCGTGCCAAGGCCTTAAAAAAAACATTAAGATATTGTATTTATTATAACTATAGAAGAAAAAAACTGACACGACAGAGAACGGGCAGAACTACTAAGGGTAATTTTTACCCATCTGAAAGGTAATTCGGGTAATTTTTACCCCAGTGGCGATACCAATCACTGCAGGAGAAAATGGAAAATAATAGTTCTCGGGGAGCAAAGCGTATATCAGTTACTACAGGAGTCTGGAAATAATGAACTATTATACACCGAACACTATCTAATCTGCCTCCTTCCGCTCCATATCTCTATGGAATACTTCCAGATCGACATCCTGGTCTGATAGAAAATGACGAAGTGCTTCGACCACTGCTACCGATCGGTGTCTGCCACCGGTACAGCCGATGGCAAAACGATGATTTTTCTGTTCCAGATTACCCTCACTATCCAGCAGAAAAGAAAGCAGCGGTTTTAACAAGGTAAGGAATTTTTCTCCCTGGTCGCTTTTAATCACGTAATCGGAGACCTGCTGTTCACAGCCGCTCATGGGCCGAAGATCTTCCTGCCAATATGGGTTGGGAAGAAAACGGACGTCCCAGACCATATTTGCATCGACAGGTACCCCGTGTTTAAAACCAAAAGAGTACAAGACGAGACTTGTTCTTTTCTTCTGCTGTTTCATTTCCCTTCTTCCCTGTTCAAAGTTGCGTTTAGCTCTAGCTCCGGAAATCCTGATAATCCGGGGGTTTATCGCTTTTCTTCCGGCAAATCTTTTAAAAGATAGGGCGGAATAACCACAGCCGATAACGCTGTAGATATTTTCTGCGGCACCCAGCCGGAGCGATGCTGCTATGTGCTTTTCTCTTTTCGCCGCCTCAACCACAAATCCAATCAGACAGGTGGCCATTCCCATCGATTCGGCAGCAAGCAGGATATTCTGAGTGGCCAGCAGCGCGTCATCCTGCGGGCAACTCGACGATTGCTCCGCAGCAATAACAATGGCTGACGGGGCTCCATGAAAGAGTCGGTCAATGCCGTTTTCGTACCAGTCGGAAAGCGCGCTCTCTATGGCTTCATAATAGCGGTGGTAATATCGTGCAAGCCTGTCGCCAGCAAACAATCGTGCAACAAAACGATACAGTGGATTTGAGGCTTTTCTGTTTAATCGACGATAAAAGTCGGCGGTCACCTCACCCAAAGCGACAACATCACTGCGCTCCGGCAATACCACAAACTGCCACCCCTGACTATTGGTCCCCGAGGGTGCTGTGGTCCCGATACGCGCCAGATCTGTGAGCACAGAGAGTTTCGGGGGGTCAGGTTTGAAAGATCTACACGACCGCCGTGAGCGCATGAGGTTCAGTAAGGGTTCAATCGCCAGTCGCTCGGAAACCTGGACACCTGAATTTGGTGAAAGGGTTTTCAGCCCGAGATCAAAAATTAGTCCCGGCATCGAAATTGCTTCAACGGGGCAGATTGCATAACAGTGCCCACACCCCATACAGTGCTCTGCCATGACATTGATGCCCCCGTCTTCTCCGGGAAGCAATATCCTGTCTGGACAGACTTCCACACAGAGACCGCAGGAGGTACAACACTCCCGGTCAACAGCAGGCAGAGCGTTAACCGCCATGATGAGTCCCCGTAAACGACAATAAATTACTAATCAACCGACGGGTTAAATCATAAATTCTGGGATCAGAACTTGCTCGGGGCCCGGCAACGTTAAGAATCTCTATATTGTTCCTGCTCACCCAGGCAATTACTTTTTTTACAGCTGATGAGAATTCCTCTCTGTCAAAATCGATATGCATGCATTGTTTTTTGCGATCACGAGCAACTTTAGAGGTCAACAGGGACCCCCCGCTCAGTGAACCGTTTGAGACAATCAGAGTTCCATCCGCATCAACGACATTTTTCACGGTTCTGACCGGATAATGATGGGACGAGAGTTCAACCATACAATATTTTTCTGGAAGAGAACCCGCTTCAGTCTTTCTTCCTGCCGGTATCGCTCCACCATAGGGGAAGCCGTAAGACCGTGCGCCATCAAGTGCGCCCTGGTCAGCACCTGTCTGTCCACCTGAAATTATCTTCTTTAATCTCATCACGCTGTTTATGCGGGGTAACTACGAACAGAATCCTGTTAACAGATTCAATATTCATTGAGGATAACTCTAATGGATTGCCAACTGTTTATGCAATAACAAGATACAAGATCGCGGTTTTTGGACGATAGCAGGAACGGTGATTAGCGATTTCAGGGATGACAACAATTAACTGAGGACATTACGGGGACAGGGTACGCATGGAAATGGTCGGTAAAAGGAGTTGTGCCGCCTGCTATTGAGGTTTAAAAACCTCTAATGCATCTGTCAATTCCTGAATATTGAACGGTTTTGCAATAGCTGCACAGAATCCAAAATCATCATACTTTACCATCGCGGGGTCATCGGAATAGCCGCTGGAAACAATAACCTTTGCAGACGAGTCTATTTTCAGGAGTTCCTGAACGGTCTGCTCGCCTCCCATACCGTTGGGGATACTGAGATCCATAATGACTCCGGCAAAGGGGCTCCCGGAGGAGTAACGCTCCTGGTAAAGATCAATTGCTTCACCCCCATCAACTGCAAGAACAGAATCATAGCCTATAAATTCAAGCATCTGCATAGCAATAGAACTTACCAGCTCTTCATCCTCCATAAGCAGGATGCAGTTAGATAATGTATCAGAAGACAATTTATGTTTCTCCTTTTAAACTAATCACCAGGTTCTTACCTTCTTACAAGACATAGTATGCCAGAATAATCCTTGCTTAGTCAAGTACTTCAGTCAATTTTGCTGTAAAAAACAGCGTTGGATGATATCATTTTGACAAAATTGATCATAATCCGCTATTATCTATTGTCAAATTTTTCTTCATAACAACGATGACTCGAGCCTCTGGAAAAATCATATACCGGGACCACTGGAAAAATCATCTGATAGAAATTATCGAAAAAGGTGACACCCGTTCTCTCTACTTCGGAGGAAATGTCCTGCAGTCGACCATGTCGATTTCTGCTCCCCACCGGCTTATACTTTCTTATACCCGGTTTATGATGGCCACCCTCCTCTTCATGAATCCTCCGCATCGCGTGCTTATGATTGGTGTCGGAGCAGGTTCACTGATTCGTTTTATTCATCATCATTTCCCCATGTGCACGATCGATGGGGTCGATTTTTCCTCGCATATTCTCAAGCTGGCCCAAGGGTATTTCAACCTTCCACATTCAAGCTCCATCAACCTTCATTGTGGAGACGGACATGAATTTCTCGCAGGGCTTGAGGGTCAACCATACGATTTAATACTCATTGACGCCTTTGATGAGGATGGCATGGCTCCGTCAATCTATTGTGCCGATTTTTTTAGGCACTGTTTGAGTCATCTTGGTGAACATGGAATTGTCAGCCTGAATCTTTGGAGCGGTGACCAAAACAGAATGGACCAGGTACAGACAGATTTAAAACGATATTTTAGTTCTTGTCTTACACTGCCGGTACCAGAGCGCGGCAATGTCATCTGCATCGCCGGAAAAGAGCAGAAGCTAAAGGCGATTATGGAACAGGATTATACTGAATTGTCGAGGATGAGTGCAGAATTTAATATTAATTTCAAAGAAATTGTCAGGGTCTTTATAAAACAGAACCTGAATTACAGGCAACGAATTGCCCGCTTTTTTTCTTAACGGCCCTTGTTTTTTCTTATTAAAACCAGCTGATCTTCCAAGTCCGCAATCTCTTTTTGCCAATAATTATAGGTACCAAACGCAGCATCTATCCTGGTTTCACCATCCTCAACATACTGCCAGCCACACCAGCTGATATAGTGGATAAATCTCATGGCACGAAGCGGTTCAATGAGGCTCAATGTCCGTCGATCAAAGGATCGAAACATCTCGTAGCCTTCAAGCAGCAGTGCCAGTTCAATCCTGCACTCATCGGCTGCCCCCGGCAGCAGCATCCAGACGTCCTGGACTGGGGTGCCGACAAGCATATCATCAAAATCGATTATGAAAAATGATTCACCCGGCCGGTAAATCAAATTACCACTGTGACAGTCGCCATGAATCCTGATTTCTTCCAGCCCGTCAAAGGCAGGAGAAATCTCAGCAATAAGCTCATCGGTAACCTTTATGAAAGGCGGAATCAGGGTCTCTGAAACCAGGCTGTTCTCGATGATAAAATCAACTTGTGTGCGGGTTGTCTGTTCCGGGTGCAGCCTGTTTCTTCCCGCTGCGGTCCCTGAAGCACCGACGGTGTGCACCCTGCCCAGGAGCCTGCCCAGTTCCAGCCACTGTTCATCATTATATTCATCGACCAGCCTGCCACCACAGCGAGGATATAGAGCAAAACGAATGGACTGATAATCTCCCAGAAAACTGCCGTCTGCCAGTGGCATTGGTCGTATTACCGGGATCTCGATCTCTGCACAATCGTTAACAAACTGCAGCTCGTCCAGCAATGCCATCTCACTCCATCTGCCGGGACGAAAAAATTTAACAATGACAAATTCCCCATCTTCATCCTGGAGTTCATAGACCCGGTTGATATAACTGCTGTGCGGTCGGCAGACGTTCAGCAGCCGGCGGCCGGAGGCCTGCTCGACACAATTAAGAACTGCCTCGGGATGAAGTGGAGAAAACGGGGTTGTTTGCATAAATAGAAATCGTATTTAATTTTGAAATATTAGTGCACTATATGAACACCACATTATCACAGCGAGAATACTCTGAATGGTTGTACTTAACGACGAAAAACATCTAGCACCATCAAAAAAGCAGGAACAGAGCTGCTCCGGATATTGCACCAGCTGTTCCACGGTCCATTCTCTTCCTTCGGCAAACGCCAAAGAGAAAGGGAGGGAGCTGATTCGCCAGCTTGAAGAGAGAAAATCAATCGAACGAAGCGACACAGTCCAGGATCCACGTCTGTCAACGGAGCCTCTTTTTGGCGAACAGCGCGGTAAAATGTTTGGCGTGCTTGAATGTCTGGATCAACTTGGTGAAAAATCATGGCTTTATGCATTTTCCGGCCAGTTCAATGGGCTCTGGGCAGTCGATGGCTGGGCTCCACCGCTTTTTGATTTACCCACATTTAAAATGGTACATGACCCCGTTGAGAAGCGTATCAAAGCACTGGGTAAAGAAATGCAAAGAGTTCCAGCTGGCTCAGACCTCTATTTGTCTCTGCTCAGAAAGCGTCGTCAACTCTCAAGACAATTAATGATCGACCTTCACGATCTCTATCGCCTGAATAATTTTACTGGTGATACTGCGACATTACATCAGGCATTCATCCAGCCAGGTGGAAAACCTACCGGAACCGGAGATTGCTGTGCTCCCAAGTTACTCCAGCTGGCTGCTGCATCTGAGCTGTTACCATTATCGCTGGCTGAATTTTTTTTTGGCAGGAGCAACCGATCAGGCAGTAGAGAACATGGTTGCTTTTACTCCCCATGCAGCGACAAATGTCAGCCGCTGCTTGGTTTTCTATTATGTGGTATCGAAGGGAGGATCGGACAATTTTGTTAACTGAGCTGAACATCATTCACCAAGATCCTTCTCTGCTGGTAATTAATAAGCAGTCCGGTCTCCTTTCTGTCCCGGGTAAAGGAAAAGACAAACAGGACTGTGTCGTATCCAGGGCAAAAGAACACTATCCTGACCTGCCGGATCAGCCTGCTGTGCACCGTCTTGACATGATGACCTCGGGCCTGATGCTTCTTGCCAGGACACCACAGGCTCACCGGAACCTGGTCAGACAATTTCAATATCGACTTGTTCTCAAACGCTACATTGCAATTGTTGAAGGAGATCTTCATGAGCAGTCCGGATCAATAGAACTGGCTTTTCGCCTTGATCCGGAAAACCGGCCATATCAGGTATATGACCCGGTAAATGGAAAACAGGGAATAACATTGTGGCGGACACTGGCCAGAGAACCATCTGGCACCCGTATCCAGTTTACACCGCTGACCGGCAGGACCCACCAGCTTCGACTTCATGCCTCTCATCCAATGGGTCTTGGTTCACCAATTGTCGGGGACTATCTTTACGGCTCGGGAAACGATGGAGACCGGCTGCTGCTGCACAGTTGTTATATCTCTTTTAACCATCCAGAAGACAATAAGTCGTGCACCTTCACATCAGACCCGCCATTCTAAAATGAAACAGACACTCACTACAGAAGCAATACCGATCAAACTCTGGCTTGATGACATCGAGGAAGGAGCACTCCAGCAAGCCCGTAATCTGGCTAACCTGCCGTTTGCTTTTCATCATATTGCCATAATGCCCGATGCCCATTTCGGCTATGGCATGCCCATCGGGGGTATCCTGGCTACTGAAGACGTTATCATTCCTCATGCTGTCGGTGTCGATATCGGCTGTGGTGTCTGTGCGGTAAAAACATCGCTTTCTGGTATTGACCGATCCCAGATGAAACAAGTAATGAAAGCCGTTCGGCAAACCGTTCCGCTCGGTTTTAAACACCATTCCGGACCGGCGCCAGGTCAATTGATGCCCCATCTCCAGGAAGGGGTAGAAGAACATCTGACTATTGTCAAACGGGAGTATGACCATGCCCGCACCCAGTTAGGGACACTGGGAGGAGGGAATCATTTTATCGAGTTTCAGCAGGCAGGTGACCAGGCAATCTGGATCATGGTCCATTCGGGGAGCAGGAACCTTGGGTTTAAAGTTGCCCAGCACTACAACAAGGTTGCCGACAGCCTCAACAGCAAAAGCAGTGCACCAATACCACCGTCATGGCAGCTCGCCTGCCTGCCGCTTGAAAGTAAAGAAGGACGATGCTACCTGGCTGAAATGAGCTATTGCGTCCAGTTTGCCAAGACAAACCGGCTGCTGATGCTGGAGCGGATAGAGGAAGCACTCCTGGAAACTGTCAGCCCCGATATCCTCTTTGAGTCACCCGTCAATATCGCTCACAATTACGCTGCCGCTGAAACACATTTTGGCAAAAAGGTAATGGTTCATCGAAAAGGTGCGACCCGGGCATACCCGGATGAAATTGGCATCATTCCCGGCTCGCAGGGTACTCTCAGCTATATTGTATCGGGGAAGGGCAACCCGGAAAGTTTCTGCTCATGCTCACACGGTGCCGGCAGAAAACTGGGAAGAAAGCAGGCACAGAAGCAGCTCGATCTGGACAAGGAGAAGAAAAAACTGGAGCAGCAGGGGATACTTCACGCACTCAGGCGACGCCGCGACCTCGAGGAGGCTGCCGGCGCTTACAAGGATATTCAGAAAGTGATCAGACTCCAGGAAGATCTGGTCGATATCCTGGAAATATTGCAGCCGCTGGCTGTAATTAAAGGGTGACGGATTCAGGCCGGCAGCTTATGACATCAGTCGTTCAATATTCCAGTTCTGGCTTAATACCCAGGCAGCCACCTGACTGTCCTTGGGGCGGCTGATATCTTCGATGCGCTGCCATTTATCATGATCTGCCTCTCCAGCTCAAGCCAGACAAACATCAGGCTCACCCTGTTGTTCTGTCCTATCTCGCCAGCCTTTCGACTGCCATAGTTGGTAAAAAAAACAAAGCAGGCCGAAAAGCTGACGACCTTGGATCTACAACAGTGGTGTATATGGTAAATTTACTTGAATTTGCAAACGTTTTTAGATACTGCTTCGCCACTACTTTAGATTATCACGGGTATGATCCCATCATTTTTCCGGTGTCATATGATATGTTGCAAAAAACTTCATATGATTCCCGGATCTGGATTTATCAATCTCAAGTCAGCAGAGACTCCACCATACTATGTCCATACTTCTTGTTTATCCGCCTGCAGCGAAAATATGTGAACCACCGGCAGGGATTGCCAGACTGGCAGGTAGCCTTCGAGAGAACGATATCAACTGTGTCACCTGTGACCTGAACCTGGAATGTATGCTTGACCTGTTTAAACTCCGCATCTCTGCTCAGGATACCTGGAGCCGACGGGCCTATAAAAATCGAGCTCATCACCTGGAAGAACTTCGATCCATTGATATCTATAGACAACCGGATCGATACCGGCGAGCCGTCAAAGACCTGAACCGGGTTGTTGCAAATTTCGGCCGTTCTGCTGATCTTGAAATATCGCTTGCAAACTTTATCGATCCAAACCACTCACCGCTGAAGAGTTCAGACTTGTTGGAAGCTGCAGATCAGTACGATAAAAATCCATTTTTCTCAAGCTTCAGTAGCCGCCTTGAAGCCCTGCTGAGAGAACATTCCTTCGAGTTCATCGGAATTTCATTTTCCTACCTGAGCCAGGCAATTACCGGCTTTGCAATACTGGGGTACATCAGGCAGTTTCATCCCGCTCTAAAAACCGTTGTCGGAGGTGGAGTCATTACCTCATGGATGAGTAACCCGAGCTGGCAAAACCGTTTCTCACCATATATTGACCATCTTGTAAAAGGTCCTGGTGAAAGCGCACTACTCCGGCTGATGGGGCATAGATCGGCACAGTTCCCCGGCAGGCCGGACTATACAGATATTGAATTTGGCAGCTATCTTGCCCCGGGGCCTGTCCTGCCCTATGCTGCATCTGACGGTTGCTACTGGAAAAAATGCACCTTCTGCCCCGATCATGCGGAAAACAGCTGTTTTTCTCAAAACAGTCCGGAACGGGTTATCGATGAAATTTCGGAGTTAACATCCCGGCACCAGCCAATACTGCTCCATTTTCTCGACAATGCCATCAGCCCTGCCCTGATGATGACCCTGACCCAAAAACCACCAGGGGTGCCATGGTATGGCTTCAGCAGGTTCGAAGGGGAACTTGATGACCCTGATTTCTGTCATGCACTGAGAAAATCTGGATGTGTGATGTTGAAACTCGGCCTAGAGTCAGGTTCCCAGAATGTGCTGGACCAGATGAATAAAGGGATCAATCTGAACCGCGCTGCACGGGTTTTAATAAATCTTAGAAAAGCTGGAATTGCTACCTACATCTACCTGCTGTTCGGCACACCCTATGAAACAGAGAAAGAAGCTCGATTAACAATGGACTTTGTTACCAGACATCATGGGGCAATCACCTTTCTTAACCTGGCCATCTTTAATATGCCGGTCTGCAGTTCTGAAGCTCATGATGTTTTGAATCGCTTCTCGGATGGTGATTTATCTCTGTATTGCAATTTCGACCACCCCGATGGCTGGGATCGCAGGTCAGTCAGGCTTTTTCTTCAGAGCCACTTCCGAAAAGAACCACGGATCAACGCTATTATACAGCGTGACCCACCTTTTTTCACCTCAAATCACGCTCCGTTTTTCTGCATGGAATAGGTAAGGGGCAACCGGTACCGGCTGCCCCTTACTCCTCCCACCTCTGATAGCCCATCAGCCGACGCTGACCAGCTCAATGGAAAAACTCAAATCCAATCCCGCAAGTGGAGGATTGGCATCCAAGGTAATATTTTCATCGTCAAGGCTCACGACCAGTACTTTGAGCACCTCTCCCCCAGTACCACCAACTTCGAGCATCTGACCGATTTCGGGATCCAGGTCGGGCGGAATCTGCTCCACCGGCGCCACGATAACCATTTCCTCTTTTCTTTCACCGTATGCACGCTCTACCGGAATCATAACATCTTTTTTGTCCCCGATTTCCATACCGACAACCGCATCTTCGAAGCCGGGAATGACCTGACCACCGCCAACGGTAAAAGAAAGTGGATCATGTCCTTCTGAGGTATCAAAAATCTCGCCGTCTTCCAGCTTACCTGTATAATGAACGTTTACTGTATCTCCCTGTTTGACTGTCATGCCACAACTCCTGTCTATTATTATCTGTTTGATTAGGTCTTCCAGACCTATGGTAATCACTTCAAAAAGATAGGCAACAGGACACTGGCGATTACACTCAAATATGCAGGTGATCGCATTCGGAGAACGTCTGGATTGAAGGATAACACTACAATTCTATCGTTATATTGGGATATAGACCTTCCATTTCACCAAATTGGAATGGTTGTATGGTATTGAGTGACAAATTCTGGTTTCGCTGAGCATGGCCAGTGTTATTCTTACCGTCAAAAAATGCACCATTCACATCCAGAATGTGGTGGATTCGATTCTTAAATGCTTTCACAAAGAGTTCACCATCGCCCTCAAAATGCAATCTACCTCTACTAAATGAGGTTTTCTGCTCTGACAGTTCAGAGAAGGAAATACTGTTCTCTTTAAGCTCTGCTGAGTTTCTGATCAACCCCCAGACAAGATGGTCGGGGGGGATCTGCATGGGATCACTGATGTCGATAATGGTGTGTGGCATCACGACACAACCTTTTCCGATGTGCAGCCTTGTATCGGGTTGTCCTTGCATAAAACTATTGAATCCAGTGAATACATCCTTTTCGAGATCTGCCTCGATGATTTTGGCTCCATGGGCGGTAACATTGAATCCACCAAGGGTTGAATTGATGATATAACAGTTTTCCTGGGCATTAGAACCTTTGCCCAGTGATGAATTCTGCAAATAGGCTCTTTGAGAGATAAGAACGTTGTCGGCTATTGCTATTTTTGGCAGTACGACAGCATATCGATCCAGTGATGCTGATTTGGGAATAGAATCAAGAACCTCAAGGTTGACCGCATCAAAGACGCGCTGGAAGGCATATTCATGTTTCTCGATAAAGTCAAAAATGAGCCCATGGGGAAGGTCTCCGGCTACAACGCTTGCATAATGCCGCAGAAGACGAGGGTCATGGCGATAATAAAAATTAAAATGCCCGGGGCTGTTTACCCAGATAGTGCCGGGTGCTATTCTCTTATGACTGATTTCACCGGCCTGGATATAGCAATATGTTCCTATCACGCAATCGTGGACCGTGGTAAGGTCGACCGTTGCGAACGGTCCCAGAAACGCTCCTTCAGTTGGGGACCCATGGATGTTGGCATAGTCCATGGAAAGCGTATCTGTGATAAAGAATACCTCCGGTGTTTCCGGATCGTGTGAAAAATTGTGGACGAGCGTCTTCACCAAGGCACTGTTTTTGATATCTATCATTTCATCCTGATTGATAGGAATGTCGAAATCCTGGAATTGAAATGATGTCCCTTTTCTCTTCAATTCGTCTCCGCGAATATCAGTTTTATACAATAATGAATTTTCAACGCTGCATTTTCCAAGGAAATAGCTGCCGGCGATACCTGAATTCTTGAAGACCAGACTGAGAGGATGATCGGTGGAGATTCCATAAAATGCATAAAACTTATTCATTTGTTCTGGTTGAATAAGACCGGTGGAATATTGCTCGGCATCAAAGTCCAGTTCGCGCAGGTTAATATTGACTCGTTGAATGATCCTGTCATATAATTTTTGTAGCTCGTTCATCTCTGTCCTTAGTTTTATGTTTTTTTCAGGTGAAAAGGCTCAATAAAAATGAAGTTACCAAAACAAGGAGTAAGACGTCATTTACTTACGCCCGTTGCCCGCATTTCATTAAAAACAGCAGCAAAAACATCTGCTATTCTTAGGACTCCCACTATTTTATTTTTCCTGGTAACCAGAAGGGAGAGGTGGGTTCCTACAACCAGTCGATGAATGGCAATATCCATGGAACAATCTTCCGGGACAAATTCACCTGGGGTCGGCTGCTGCATAAAGTCCTCAACTTTCTTCTCTGCAGCTACAGAAAGAGATTCTACGCTCAGGATTGAACTTTTCAATCTTGAATGTTCCCGCCTGCCGGCAATATATTCGTTGCTGAATCCGAATCTATCGAGATTTTCTACTTCTGTATCCAGACCTTCATAGTTCTCGACAGCCTTCAATACTCGCAGCTGGCCAATTCTACCAACAACAGTATTGTCGTCGTCAAGAACAAGTATGGCCCTGTGCTGATACTTACTGGTAGTATAGGCTTCCTGAGCTTTTTCAAGTGCAATTATCGCATCGAGCAGGGATGTGCCTACCCTGACTGCGGCGTATTCAGAGATCGGTACCATTAGATCTTTAACACATGTCTGCTCCATAGAATATTCCTTGCGGTTGAATTGGTGTATTATACCAAGAATAGAAGCACAACGGCTGATACCCATTCTATATAGGCTCTTCAGGTAAGCGAGTACCTCAATGCTCTAATCATCGTTCAGTTGTCCATCAAATTGCCTTTGCCCGGCGGCATCAAACGGGGTCGCCCAATATGCGTTCCTGTTTCAGGTAGGCGTTTTCCTTAAGAACATCTATTAGAGACAATTACGGACCGATTGTCTCTATCATTTTTTTTTGCACCTTCTCGATCATGGAAGTGCAAGCCAAACAGAAACCAGAAGATAAAGGCATACGTGAATGGTGAAGTGCTGAGATCCGAAAAAGCTGTTTCTTATAAAATGAATAGGATTGCCAATAAATCATTCCGGCAGTTCAAAAAAAATGCTTCCAGACCAGCTAAATCGAGGGCCATATCTTTTTGATATCCTTTACCTTATCGATCGCCTATCAATAGAACAATAATGAAAAGCTCATGCATCGCTAACATTTTTTTGTCATTCTTTGAGTGAAGGATGTTTACTCTTTTCTTTTTTGAGTTGTCTGTTAATCTGCAAACCAAAATAGACGTTTCACAGCCTCAACCCAACAGCTCCATGATCCGGATATCAGACACTATATTACTGCCGCTCAGTGAAATCGAATTCACCCAGATACGTGCATCCGGTCCCGGCGGCCAGAATGTAAACAAGGTATCAACAGCAATACATCTCAGGTTTGATATTACATCATCTTCGCTGCCCGATTACTGTAAACAGAAACTGCTGGTGGCACGTGACCATCGAATATCCAATGACGGCTGTATCATCATCAAGGCACAACAGTACCGTAGCCTGGAAAAAAACAGAGAGGAGGCCCTGTTGCGCCTGACAGCCCTGATCAGGTCGACACTGAAAAGAGCAAAACCCCGCAAACCGACGAAACCAACCCACTCATCACGCCAGAAGCGGCTGGATAAAAAAAATCGACAGGGAAATCAGAAAAAACTCCGTAAAAAGATATCCCGATATGAGTGATGGACTACATGACGAGCACCCAAACAACATGTTAACGGCCACCTTCTGTCATATCCCCGGAATTGGGCATGCAACTGAACAAAATCTCTGGAGACAGGGGCTGACTTCGTGGGAACAATTAATCCAGAATCCCGATAGTGTAGCCAGAGTAAGTGCGCACGATATATCGCGGTTCCTTTATGATTCTGTGCTGGCGCTGGAGTCGGATCCTCGCTTCTTTACTCGACATCTCAAAACTGCTGATGTCTGGCGGATTTTCCCGCATTTCCGTGACTCAAGCGTATACCTTGATATTGAGACGACCGGTCTTGGCGAGGACGCCGAAATTACAACAATCGCGCTCTATGACGGCAGCGAGATTTCAACCTACGTCAACGGCCGAAATCTGGATGATTTCATTATAGATATTCAGCGATTCAAGGTAATCATAACCTATAATGGCATCTCTTTTGATATACCGTTCATTGAACGGTTTTTCAGAACAAAACTCGACCATGCACAAATTGATCTGCGTTATATTCTTGCCAGGCTGGGCTGCAAAGGAGGACTCAAAGGATGCGAGAAACAGATGGGAATAAATAGAGGTACACTCGACGGTATTGATGGATCATTCGCCGTTATCCTCTGGCGAGAATATGAACGACAGAATAATCAGGCAGCCCTCGAGACGTTATTGGCCTACAACATTGAAGACACCGTAAACCTGGAAAGACTGATGGTGGAGGCCTACAATCGCAATATCGCCGCCACTCCCTTTGCTGAAGAGTTAGCGCTGCCGTACCCCGCCCCGCCGCAGCTTCTCTTTCAACCCGACAGAGACGTCGTAGCGGCAATTAAGCAATTCGTCTATTGACAGATCATTCACTCGGACAAATCTATTTCCATATTTTCACGGGCAAAAAATATTTCTGTATCACCAAATTTCCCTGGCGCGCAATAGATCTCTGACAACTCGTCTAGCTGCTCATCGGTACGATCGGGGTCATGATGAAAAAGCGCAAGTTTCTTGACCCCGGCGCGGGTTGCCGAGGCAACAGCATGATCGATTGAAGAGTGGCCCCAGCCAAATTTATCGCGGTATTCCCTCTCGGTATACTGACTGTCATGAATCAACAGGTCTGCACCACTGAAGAACTGCTCGAGCATTTCATTCTGCTCATCTGCAACCAGACCACCTTCAAAGGCCATTGCCTCGTCATATTCAGGATGCTGCGGATCAGTTATAAACAGGTTCCGATACGGTTCACAATCATAGCAGGTACAGAATACTTTGCCGTTATACTCAAAACGATAACCGAGTACCGTAATGGAGTGATTCAGCATCTTGGTCTTCAGGGTTAATCCACCGCCAAGATCAATAGATGGAGCCTCTGTCAATCGGATATAGTCGATTTCAGATGTCAATTCGCCCAAATTTACCGGAAAATATCGATACTTCATCTGTCCACCAACCACGTCTGACAGCGGATCATCCTCAAACGTCACCGGGCCATACACTTTCATCCTTGTTTCGGGAATATATATCGGGGTAAAGAAAGGAAATCCCATAATATGATCCCAGTGGGTGTGTGTAAGAAACAACATTATATCCAGTGGACCGTTGGCTAAATCGTTCTCTATCAGATTGTTGCCCAGGTCGCGTATACCTGATCCCGCATCGATTACGACAATTCTGTTTGAAGACCCCACGCGCAACTCGATGCACGCACTGTTTCCTCCATATTTTGCTGTACTTGACCCAGGACAGGGCACGGTTCCCCTGACTCCCCAGAACTTCACTTTCATTATCCGTATCCTTTTGGAAAATAGCTGCTGAACTAGATTTGCAGAAAAATCTGGGCTTTTTGAATCTCAATATCTATATCGTCTCTGATATTGGCGAACTCGTGCCAGGTGAGATCTGTCAAATCAAGAAGTTTCTCTATTTCGCTCTCTGATGGATACATATCACCAGCAAAACCGATATCATAAATAGCTGAATAGAGGTTGCCAAGAGCAACGAAAGCTGCCTGCCGCTGATACTCCTCGTCGAGCTTATCGAGATCATGGTGGTTGCCGATACAGCCTGATATCGCTTTATTCAACTTCCACTTTTCAGCGATCATCAGGCCGACTTCCTGATGATCGATTCCCATCAGTTCACGCTCTGCCTCTATGAGCGGAATCTGCTCCCGCTTCGCCTTACTCAGCACGTGAATATAATCATCATCAAATGGAACCTTGCCAAGATCATGAAGCAGCCCCGAGATAAAGTACTCCTCTCTTTCCATGAGCGGTATATCCTTTGCCCCGGCCAGGAGCTTTGCACTCACCCCAACACTGATCGAGTGAGCCCAGAATTTTTTGGTTGGTAGGATTTTTGATTTTTTTGCACCTGACACGGTCCTGATAATTGCGGTTGACAGGGCCATATTCTTGACCGTGTTCAGGCCGAGCATGGTTATTGCCCTGGTTAGTGAGGTGACCTTGTTTACCAGAGAATAATAGGCAGAATTAATCAACTTGAGTACCTGTCCAGTGAGAACAGGATCGAGGGCAATAACCTTATTCAGTTCATTTGGAGACGCCTCGGCCTTACTGCAGATCTCCAGAACTTTACCCACAGTTGTTGATAAACTTGGTATTCTCCGAATAAACTTTTCAACCTGCTTGCGTTGAGCATCCTGATCAATGTGCATATACAAATTCCCAAAAATGTATGAACAATCTTTGAAGATCAAATACTTATAACGTTCACTGAATTATTGTATCGAACTATTAAGAACAGGTCAAGCATGGCAGGCCCGTTTTTCATCCCGGTAAGACAGTTATGGCATAATAGAGAAAAAAGGAAGAAAAGGGGGATCAAATGGCGTCAGGAGCCATTAACATCCATATTTAACGAGATAGTCATTCACCATTTCCTTCATGATGTCGGTGCGTTCCCGCCCTGTATCGTTAACCAGCAGCCAGGAGCAGCGCTGCCAGGCTCTGGCCAGTTCTTCGGGAACAAAAATTTTCAGCTCTGTGAGATTGTCACCGTTACTGGAATTCTCTGCCGATGCAGAAGGGAGAGCCTGCTTAGCCATTATACCCTCCGTATCGGTGGTGATAGGCTACCGCATCCCTGTAAGTGATGAGACTGCCGCCGAAGATATCAAGCGCGCTGCCGATGGTCGCATCCAGTTTACCTCGTCCGCTTGTTCTGATAAGGTCAAGATCAGAAATATCCCTGATACCGCCGGCATATGTTGTCGGTATCGTCACCCATCTACCCAGTTTAGTGACGAGTTCCACTTCGACGCCTTCGCATTTACCTTCTACATCAGCACCATGAACCAGGAATTCATCACAATAGCCAGCCAGCTCTTTGAGGGTTGCTTCATCAATTATCTCCTGGGTAAAGTTCTGCCAGCGGTCAGTGACAATATAATACGCATCTCCGCGATGGCGACAGCTGAGATCAAGAACCAGCTTCTCGCGGCCTGTTTCCCGCGTTAGCTCCCTCAGCCGCTGTTCATTTATTCTGCCATCGCGAAAGACCCATGAAGTAACAATAACATGCGATGCACCGCGATGGAGCCACAGGGCTGCATTTTCTGAGGTAATACCGCCGCCGACCTGCATGCCCTGCGGCCAGGTGCCCAGCGCTTCAGATGCGGCACCCTCGTTACCCGGGCCGAGCATGATTATATGCCCGCCGGTCAAACCATCTTTTCGATATAATTCAGCAAACCATGAGGGTGGCTGAGATGCCGTGAAATTGGTTTTCAGGTTGTCGGGATCTTCATCGACCAATGTGGATCCGACAATCTGTTTTACCTTGCCATTATGAAGATCAATGCAGGGACGAAATTTCATAGTAACTCACTAAAAAAAAAGCGGGCGCCCCTTCAAGGGTCTGCCCGCTTCATAATCAATTTCCACGCTATCAGCGGGTGGTGCTTGTCGATCCTGTCAAGACTTTTTAATCAACATTGAAGAAGGATCGAGCATCAGGGTCGTACCCGGTTCCACTTCACAATAGGCACACTTGAGAATATCCAGTTTCATCATTTTATCATCAGGGTTAATGAGCAGAACCACATCAAAGAGATCATCAATGGCATGGCAGGGCGCCGGCACACCATCGGCACTTACCCTGTCATCGTTACGATGGCTGACAGCAGAAAACCAGATCACTGAAATGCCAAGATCAGCCATGAGCTGTTTAAGTTCCTCCATTGCCTGACGACCATTGCCATCAAAATCATATCCGTCAATAATCAAACAGTGGGGCTTGAATATGTCCTGGTGAATCAGGTCTTGTAAACGCTCTTCCAGTACTGCACGGCTGAAGACGTTTTCCCTGAAAGTCATAATCATTCGTTTTTGACCGACCTCAGCCAGATCTTCAACCGAATGATCTTTCAATGTGAGTGCCAGTATATCATCATATCGATCACGGGTTTTCTCTATAGACTCCCCGGTTGAAACATGCAGCACCCTATTGCCGCGTATCATTGAGTCGAGTGCAATCTGGACAAGAATTGCTGTTTTACCAAGCCCCGCTCTGGCCATAACCAGCCCCAGACTCTGCTTTCCTTCCTCTGCCTTTCTGTCAAGCCCCAGAACACGCAGGGGGTTGCTTGCAATCAGATCTTCTTTTCCCATGGCAGTTAACCTCTTTCTATCCTATTGTTTAGCTGTCTATGCAGCTGGAAATAATCAGTATGAACCGACCATTTCCTTTCTCTATTTTCGCCTGACAAGAAATCAGTCGTTTTACTTTTCATCCTGGAATTTTTTAATAAGCTCCTCGCTGACGCTCTTCGGTACCTGCTTGAACGTCGCAAATTCCATGGTAAATTCAGCCTTACCCTGGGTCAGTGAACGCAAAGTCGTGGAGTAGCCGAACATTTCGGAGAGCGGAACTTCCGCTTCGACCACAGTATAGTTACCCTCCTCCACGGTACCGATGATCATACCGCGCCGCTGGTTGAGGCTACCCATGACCGCTCCCTGGAATTCTGAAGGGCCCTCAACTGCAACTTTCATGATGGGCTCCATAATGACCGGTTTGGCTTTCATGTACCCTTCTTTGAAGGCTCCAACTGATGCCAGCTGAAAAGCGACATCTGATGAATCCACAGAGTGAGCCGAACCATCATTTATGACACACCGTATTCCGGTAATTGCTGCACCGCAAAGAGACCCCTTTACGAGGCTTTTCTTAAACCCTTTATCACAGGAGGTAATGAATTCACGGGGAATAGCACCGCCAACGATATTATCGACAAATTCATATTCCCCCTCTTCAAGCGGCTCAAGATATCCAGCCACCCGACCAAACTGACCTGATCCACCAGTCTGTTTTTTATGGGTATAATTAAAGTCAGCCCGATTGGTAATAGTCTCACGATAGGCAACCTGCGGGGCTCCCACCTCAACTGACGCCTGGTATTCGCGCTTCATTCGCTCGATGTAAACATCGAGGTGAAGCTCACCCATACCGGAAATGATTGTCTCACCTGTTTCGTGATCGACATAGGTTCTAAAGGTTGGATCTTCTTTGGTAAATCGATTCAGGGCCTTGGACATATTGGTCTGGGCCTGGTTATCGACCGGCAGAACTGCAAGAGAGATAACCGGCTCAGGGATATGCATGGAACTCATTGACACAGACATATTGCCCGCTGTAAAGGTGTCACCTGAGGCACAATCAACGCCAAACAATGCGACGATATCGCCAGGACCGCATGAGTCGATCTCCTCCATCTCGTCAGAGTGCATTCGTACCAGGCGCCCGATTTTTACTTTTTTCCCGGTTCGGCTGTTATAAACAGTATCACCTTTCTGCAGAAGCCCCTGATATGTCCTGACATAGGTCAACTGGCCGTACCGTCCGTCTTCCAGTTTAAAGGCGAGCATGATGCTTGGATCATCAGCACTGTTTGACACCGGGAATTCCTCTTCATTGTTCTTGAGATCAAGCGCAATATTAACCACGTCCGTGGGACAGGGCAGATAGGCTGAAACAGCATCCAGCAAGGTTTGTATTCCTTTATTTTTATAGGCCGAGCCAAGAAATACCGGCGTAAATTCCAGGGCCAGCGTTCCTTTGCGAACCGCCTCGTAGACCAGATCGCTATCAATCTCACCACCTTCCAGAACTGCTTCCATCAGCTCTTCTGAGAACATGGAAATCTCTTCCATCAATAGCTCACGCTGCTCCTTGGCGTCTGCAAGCATCGCTTCAGGAATATCTTCTTTCCGAATAACTTCGCCATTCTCACCATCAAAATAAATGGCTTTCATGGTCACCAGATCGACAAGACCTTCAAGATCGCTTTCCAATCCGATCGGCAGTTGCATCATATGTGCATTGAGGCCGAGCTTTTCACGTAGCTGCCTGGTCACCCGTGCAGGGTTGGCGCCGGTCCGATCACATTTGTTGATAAAGGCGATACGCGGGACCTTATAACGGGTCATCTGGCGATTTACGGTAATTGACTGAGACTGCACGCCGCCGACCGAACAGAGAATAAGCACTGCTCCGTCAAGAACACGCAATGCGCGTTCGACCTCAATAGTAAAATCAACATGCCCTGGGGTATCAATGATGTTGATGTCAATATTCTTCCAGGAGCAATAGGTGGCCGCCGACTGGATGGTAATACCACGCTCTTTTTCCAGTTCCATCGAGTCCATTTTTGCCCCGACACCATCTTTGCCACGCACTTCATGAATTGCATGAATTCTGTCAGTGTAGAACAGAATACGCTCAGTCAGGGTCGTTTTTCCTGAATCAATGTGGGCACTGATACCGATGTTACGTACTTTCGTTAAATCTTTATTCATGGCTTATATCCTCTACCATTATCTACAAACCGGCTCTTGAACCGGTCCCCAATTGCGCACATGCATAGGGAAAAATAAAAAAAGTAAGGAGTTACAGGATTCTGTAACTCCTTACTTAACTGATATATGAACCCGGTCAGCTATCCTCAATGGTTTATCATAACCGGTAAACATCAGAAATCATTTACTTCAACCGCCCTGATAACGCATTTTGACGATCGAATCTGAAAAACAAGCAGAATCTAACAACCATTTTCCGTTTTGTAAATATTTTTCTGACGTTATTCTAATGAAACCCTTCAGGGTCCCATTGAACAAGTGATTCTGAAGTGAATTTGAAATGTCTTGTTACTACCAGAAGATTGCCATTTCCGGTGCTCCCGCCCAGCTCTTGCCGGACGGGAGCACTTTCAGAATGTCTACGAGGTCTCCTGAACAGGATCAATAGGCAGGTACTGGGTGAGCGGGCAATTTCCGCAGCCCCCTTCCGGCAGATCGGAGTCGTTGTGAATAATATCAATAATTGCTGCCGTTGCGGCACGGCTGTCAGCATAAATATGTTCAGCACCAATCTCATCCCAGAGTCCGGTTCGCTCCATGACGCTGATAACCTGACCTTTCACCCCGCACATGGCAAAGCCAAGCCCTCCGCTTCGAACGCGCTTAACCAGCATGGCCAGCGCTTCCTCACCGGATGCATCCATATCATTAATTCCTCTGGCATCAAGGATGATATAGCGCAGATCAGGCATATCGGTACGGAACTTGAGGACCTGCTCATCGAGATAACTGGCATTGGCAAAGAACAGTGCACCGTCAAATCGCACAATAGAGATATGCCTGCAGCCTTTCAGCCGGTAATACTCTGAGCTTTTCAAGACTTTTTCTTCATTCATTGAAAGTTTGGCAACAACGGGCCTCATCGATTTGTAAAGGAAAATTGTCATGGAAAGGGCAACACCGACCATGATTCCCTTGTCGAGATGAGGAGCAAAATAGAGCGTCACCAGAAAACTGAATATCGATATTGCCCCATCATACCATTGAGCCTTCCAGGCATGAACAAATCCATGGGTATTTACCAGCCCGATAACAGCCATCATGATAACTGCAGCCAGAACTGCCTGTGGCAGATGGTAGAGCAATGGGGTAAAGAAGAGCAGGGTTATGATCACCACAACTGATGTGATGACAGACGATACCCCCGAGACTGCTCCAGCCTGCAGGTTTACTGCCGAACGGGAAAAAGAACCTGAAACGGCATAACTGGAGCCGATTGACCCAAGAATATTAGCGAGCCCCTGGCCAATCAGCTCCTGGTTGGGATCAAGTTTCTGACCAGTCTGGGCTGCCATAGCCTTGGCAATGGCGATAGCTTCCATGAACCCGAGCAGCGAGATAATAATTGCAGTCGGCAACAGCTTAAGGAATGTTTTCATAGTCAAATCAGGCATCTGCAGCGTCGGCAAACCTTCCGGAATCTTACCGACAATAGCACCACCACCGGTAATTTTCAGCTTGGTTGCATCAAGAACACTGTTGCCAATCGACAGCCGCCAGGTGCCGCCTTCAATATCAGTCCCTGCCGGAGCAGCTCCCTTCTCGTAGAAGGTAAACCCGTCCCCTTCCTTCACCGCATTAAATTTCATATAGCGGAATTCTGTTCTGATATCACTGGAGTATTGTTTTGCCTCATTGAGCTGAAGAGTCAGCATATCCACCTGACTATTCAGTTTAATCAGCTCAATTGAGCCACCGCCATGTCCTGCTTCTTTTTGATGGGCGATTTCTTCATCGATAACCGGGCCAAGATTTGCACGCTCAGTTCCAATCCTCTCGATTTCATCTACAGAATGGTTGAATTCAGTTATTTTTTCTTCAAAACCACCCACCTTCACCGCTGACACGTCAACATATGCATCCTTGTTGAAACCGCTGAAAAAGGAAATAACGGTTGTAATGGCGACGGCGATTAATACGTTGGGTATACGAGGGTTAATCTTTCTCAGGGTGACCATGATCGCCACCGCCGCCACACCGTAAATCATGGTGGGAAAGTGGGTATAGTCAAAAGCAGCCTGCCCGACCCTGATCAATGTTTCATAGTGGTGTTCAGCCTTATCGACGTAGACGCCAAAAAACTTTGAAAACTGTGATGAAGCAATAATTATAGCTGCGGCATTGGTAAATCCATTTACAACGGGATGGGAAAGAAAATTTACAACAAGCCCAAGCCGTAAAACACCCAGCGAAAACTGAAAGATACCAACGACTAACGCCAGGACAATCGAATAGGCAATAAACTCGGCAGAGCCGGCGGTGGCCAATGGCTGCAGAGAAGCTGCTGACATAAGCGAGACAACAGCTACCGGTCCGGTTGCCAGCTGACGGCTTGAACCAAAAAGGGCCGCCACCATGGGAGGCAGAAATGCCGCATACAACCCGTAATAGGCTGGAAGCCCGGCGAGCTGAGCGTATGCCATTGACTGGGGAATAAGAACAAGTGCAACGGTAATTCCAGCCAGCAGGTCAACTCTGAATTTTCCAAAACCGTAATCTTTGAACCATTCGAGAAATGGCAGTACCTTATAAATCATTACATATCCCTTTGTTAGATCTGTTTATCTTATGCTGCCTAGTGTCCTGTCAAGTTATAAATAACGCATCTTAATCTCTATTTTCGCTTCCTGGCGTCGTTGCTCTTTCAGTGACATAGCGCTGCTATGATATTTCATTCGCGCCTTTCAGGAAACGAAAATAGCCACGTAATTTTACGCCATTTATAACTTGACATGACACTAGAGGATTGACACTTCACCACTGTGTAGATCGTAATATGCCGGCACGACCCTGGTCTTTCCATGCTCAACAAAATCGGCAATTATCGGTTCTGAATTTGCTATCTTGTCAGCCATCTGCCTGGCAAGTTCTCCGGCGGTATTATTGACCAGGTCACCTTCGTCATCTTTGACATTTTTAATAGCAGCCTGGATGGCAGGGACAAACGTTGACATGTGGCCATCCAGTTTTACCTCGCTGGCAACTGCTTCAACTGCGCCGCAGAAAGAGTGACCAAGGACAAGAACAAGGGGAGTATGAAGGTAGGAAACAGCATATTCAATACTTCCCAGCGTATGGTCCCCGATAATGTTTCCCGCCACACGAACAACAAAAATATCTCCGAGTCCCTGGTCAAAGATATCAACCGGTGGTACCCGGGAATCAGCACAGGTCAAAATAGTGGCGATAGGTTCCTGTCCCGCAGCCACCCCCTGTCGGCCTTCCTCACAATGATTAGGGTGCTGCAACTTCCCCGAAACAAATCTCCTGTTTCCCTCCAGAAGGGTGCTCAATACTTCTTCGGCCGAGGGGCGCTGTTTAATGATTTCTCCCATAAATCAGTCTCCTCTCATCAAAAAACAATAGATTTTACAATAGCTTTAAAATACTCCTTATATAAACTTTGATCACGTCAAAAAGTGAATACTCATTCATTTTATAGAAATGCAATAATCAACGATTTTTCAAGCAGAAAGTCAAGATTAAAGTGACATTGAACAAACATCCAACGGCAACTTCTGGAGAGAATCAGCAGCATGACCCTCGACAAAATCGGCCAATGTCCTTATTACTTGTGCTGAAAGCTCATAAATAAAGAGGATGAACATGAACCAATTTTTCTACTCCAGATCAATGCTCGTAATTCTGGCGATTTTATTGATGATAGCGTTCTTTCTCCCTGATTATATTGGCCCGATCCCCTCACTTATCATCGGTTCAATGATCATAGGATTCTCTTTTTTCGTCTACAATAAATGGAGCCAGCTTCCAGGCGGGGAGATAAAGGATGATGATGTAGATCAGGATCAATAACTTAATAAACAGCAAACGCTTACCCGATTCAATAACAGCCACCAACATGACTAAGGAAATACCAATGATTAATCTCCTACGTACCAGAAGATCGATCCGTCAATTTGATAAAAAACCGGTGGAGAAGGAAAAGATAGATACCCTCATTGAGGCAATGCTGCGGTCACCTTCTTCAAGAAGCTTGAATCCGTGGCACTTCGTTGTTGTTAGCAATCAGGATGTAATCGAAAAGCTCTCCCAGTCAAAAGCACATGGTTCTAAATTTATGAAAAGTGCGCCGCTTGCCATTGCCGTGTGCGCCAATCCTGAAAAATCAGATGTATGGGTCGAGGACACCTCAATTGCAGCATTGATAGTGCACCTGACAGCTACCGATCTCAATCTCGGCAGTTGCTGGATACAGATACGGCTCAGGGATCATGCCGACAGCAGCAGCTCAGAACGCTACGTCAAGACACTGCTCGGTCTCGAGGATACCATGGTCGTTGAAGCCATTATTGCAATAGGCTACCCCGCGGAAAAGAAACCGGGACACGACATGTCGACACTGCTTTTCGACCGGGTATCTTACAACCGTTACGGTCAGAAAGAATAACAGCTCAGGAAAATTTGTCTCCGCGCTGCATTTCAGAAATTATTTCAGAGACGTCTTTTTTCTTTCGCTGGAAAATACGGGCAAGTTCATCGGCTACTGGCGGTAACTCCCCCTCATTATGTTGTATCTCCAGCAGCTCATTAAAGTATTTATAAAAGAACAGGAAGAGATCCTGACTGCACTCCTCCGTGAACTGATTGGTTAACATTTTTTTCAACGTTCCATCTTTATCCATGACCATTTTGGTGATCTGGTAGGGTTCGATTGCTCTCTGGTAAAGCTTGGTTATATGCTCCACATCATGGGTCCCTTGAAGGTCAAAAAATTCTTCCTGAAATATCGAGATTGTGGAGTAAGCAAACCGGGTGATTTTGTTTTGATCAAATACCTTCTCAGCCTTGCTCAGGGCGCTCTCAAAAAACCCTCTGGCAGTCGTACTCTCTCTGGTAATCTGTTCTCTTAGCTCAGAGATACGTTTATTGACAATTTTTTCAATACTCTGCTCACGCTCTCTGAGGTCAGCTTCTTTCTTTTCAAGCTCCCTCAGTTGTTTCAACAGGGATAGATTAAAATTTTTGAAGGCCAGCTTCATGATGGTATTATTGAAATATTGCTCAAGCTCGCTGTTGATCCTGGCTATCTCCTCGATCTCAGTTACCTGGTCAACCTCAAGCTCGCGAATAAATTCACCATCGAGGTGATCTGCGACATCCGAAACTCTCTCGCGATCTTTAGCCAACGCCTGAGCAGCCTGTTTTGCAGCCGCAGTTACGTTAGATGCAAGCATGCCGATGATTTTTTTTAATCTATCATTATCTGCACCAAGATATTTACTGACAGTATTGGCACCTGGTAATATTCTAAGAGAATCCATAACCCTCTGATCTTTCCTTGACAGCACGTTTATCTCACCTGCAAAGCCCGGGATCAAGCAGGAACAAAACTTCCATTCACTCATTCAAATAACTTCTCCCTTCAAGAATTGATTATACACCATCAATTATTGCTCTGTAAAAGAAATCATAAAAACAGCTGGCCAGACAATTTATTTACGCCTAGTCCCTGCGGCAGGATCATCAGTATAAATCCAGTTTTTTCCCCCTAAGCATTCAGAAAGTCCAATGCTGCAGTGCTGATAACCGAAATCATTCGACTGAGACGAGCATTCAAAGAGTTGATATGTTACTATATCAGGGTCTCAGATATGAGAAGCAGCAGGAAGAGATCTGTTTGATAGAAGGCGGGCATCATCGAAGCAGACTTCATGATGCATCATGAAAACATTGTTTCCAGAGGATTTCATGACACGAGAAGACCCAAAATCCAGAGCCAGCAAGCACCTCAGGGTACGAGACCCGTATCTAGACCGTCGCAGAGGTGAAGACAGAAGAGAGAAGTACTCTCTTTACTATTTTTCTGAGGGTGGTGTTGAAAGACGTATTTCCAAGGAGCGCCGCATTAATTTTGAGCGAAGAAAAGGATTTACCCGGGTCAGCACATGGGCATCTGCCTGTCTCACGCCTCCAGTCCGTCAAGAGGCTTAATTTGACAAAGGAGTTGCCTTCTCGCTGCCGTATATCAATTATTTCCCCCTGATAGATCCCAGCAAGCCAGGCTGAAGAACATGCAGCGCCCCTTCAAATCCACCAAATTAACTTTTCTTATAAATGTGATTTTTACTATATTGTTGACAGAATAACGATGTTGTGAGAAAAACAGAGAGGTATTCGTCAGTTGCTTGGATCCTCTGGCATTCATTACAGTATCTCGCTATGGATGCCACCCGGAATTAAGCACACAAACCATTTTTTGAAGGAGGGAGTGTTATATGACTGCAGAACTTATCAGTGGAACCGAAATCAGCAAAGCAATTCTGGAAGAAATTACTAAAGAAGTAGCTGAGATGAAAGCAGCGACAGGAAAAGTCCCAGGCCTTGTAACCATTCTGGTCGGTGAGAGCCCTGCATCCATCAGCTATGTTACCCTCAAGGTAAAGACTGCCCTGAAACTTGGTTTCAAAGAGGTTCAGGACAACCAGCCCGATGATATTCCAGAAGAAGATTTGCTCGCCCTGATCGACAAGTACAATAACGATCCGGAAATTCATGGTATTCTTGTGCAGCTGCCATTACCGAAGCATATCGATGATAAAAAAGTCTTGAATGCTATCGATCCCGATAAAGATGTAGACGCCTTTCACCCTGTTAACGTAGGTCGGCTGATGATCGGCGGCGATGTTGTACGTTTTCTGCCCTGTACCCCCGCCGGTATCCAGGAGTTGATCGTTCGGTCCGGTACTGAAACCTCAGGTGCCGAAGTTGTGGTGGTGGGCCGATCAAATATTGTCGGTAAACCTATTGCAATGATGATGGCACAAAAAGGTGTTGGTGCCAACAGTACGGTGACTATTGTCCACACCCGCACAAAAGATCTGGCAGCACATTGTAAACGGGCTGACATACTGGTTGTTGCAGCAGGCGTTCCGGATCTGGTGAAGCCGGAGTGGATCAAGCCAGGCTCAACAGTCATTGACGTTGGTGTTAATCGTGTCGGTAAGAATGAAAAGACAGGGAAAGCTATTCTCAAAGGCGATGTCGACTTTGAGAAGGCAAAAGAGATTGCCGGAAAAATAACTCCGGTACCAGGTGGCGTTGGACCGATGACCATCTGCATGCTCATGAAAAATACCCTGCGCTCAGCGCAAGAGAGCATCTAAGATCAGTTTCCTGAATAACCCCGCAGGATGATGCCCGGACTAAATCCGGGCATCATCTGTTTAAACCACCACCGTTCCAGAGCAAAGAGTCACGCCGATCCTAAAAGTAAGGGTCCACTCTGATTTCCAGTTCCTTCAGGTTTTCAATATTTTTCACGGTATCTTCAATTCGAATTGTAATTGCCGCTGCCTGATCCTCAGGCGCCTTGACATTGATGTGGGCTCTACCGTCACTGGCACTCACCCCTGCCGTGGGAAAATCAAAAAGTGCTGCTCTGATTTCGGCCGCCAGGGCAAGATCATGTATTTTTCTCCTGGTCTCCTCGGTTGGCTGAAAACATTTCTGCCTGGATGCTTGAGTAATGAGGTTAACCGCTTCATCTACCCCCATTGAACTCAGGTTTATAACCATATCGTACAGACCTGGGTCAACAATATCGATACCGTACAAAACCATCGCCCATTTTTGCCGTTCTTCATCATCGTTTTTCAATTGCGCTCGTGCCTGGTCATGAGAGATATTCTCACGTTCTGCTTCAGCACGCACCCGATCATCAAAATCAGCAACAATTCTGACCTTTAGCAGGTGGTTTATGTCATAAAAGAAAAATTGACCGGCTATGCCGTGATAGACATGATTGTCCTTCTTTAAATGACGGAGGATAGATGAAGAGATATAGTTTATATATCGCTCCCTGCCAAACGAGTACCGTTCGAGAATCTGTGTGGAATGTCGAATATTTCTCATCAATTTCAGCTCCGGGAAATCAAACTCCTCACTTGCAGCAAGCAGGGAATCTCTTGAAACACAATGATAACCTAGATCTTCGGCAACTCTCTCGGCCACATCCCGCCCCCTGAAATAACTGCCCCGTGAAATACAGATGATTGACATTTCGATCACTCCTTTTCGCCACGTAATGAAGAGGACGTGGCCTGGTAAGCTGTTTTACTTTGAGTTAAACGGTATATCAGATCGACCTCATCGGATGAGAGGGCAATCTCAAAGTGTATGAGGTATTAACAAAGCACTCCTTCTTTCTAATTCCTATTACATTTTTTCCTGTCATTCCGAAGGAAGGTGCCTATAATAATAAGAACTTATTCTAAATCGGCAATGATTTAACACCATCTGGAAGATATGGGAACATGCAAAAATCACCCGAATAGGGAAACGAGTTATGTCTGTTTAAAACACAATTATTATCTTTGTAGTGAGTGTTTGCACTGTAAGGATCCGGAAATATACTGTAAATTCCGGACATCATGTGTTATTTTTTTTCTTAGCGAAAAAGGTGGGAGCGTTATTGACCATAATGATGCCGCCCAAACTCAACAACCGTAGCGAGGAGAATAGTGATGAGCGACCAGCATTGTCCCGGATTTGAGAGTAATAAGTCATTAACTGAAGTGAAAATTAAATGTTCCGATTGTGGAAAAGAGTTTGAAATCTTCTCAGACGAGGCGGGCAAAAAGGTAAAATGCCCTGGCTGCGGCACAGCGCTTGACCCTCAAGCATGCAAGACTGATTAGCTCAGGATAACAGATGAGAATGGGTGATAAATATCACCCATACCCGCTGGCCAGTCTTAGTCAATTGTCTCCATATCTCGACCACAGCAAAGTGGTACGGGATCGCCGGCTTTAACATTCATGTACTTATTACAGATATCACAATAGTAAGTGCAGTCCTCGGCAGCATTATGATCTGTCGAGTATGCTGTCACACCACCCTGAACACCTTCAATATGAAAGCGAGCGAGGCTATCGTGACCGGGGACAAACTGACCCATTGGCACTATCTTTTTATTATTTCCGTTACAGTCAATAACAACTTTCCACAACAGATCAAGAGATGCAGTTTCCTGCTCGTTTTCAGGCGTTACTTCCAGGACATTCTTATCAACTGAGATTCTCATCTGGTTACTCCTTTTCTTGTTGGAAGAAGAATAAATCGAGTCACACTGGATAACAATTCAGAGTGCTCAATAATTTAAAGGCTTTGCGCCTCTGTTAATCATGATGGTGGTGATGATGGTCGGCTGCTTCTTTTGGTCCACCGCAATCTGCCAGAATGTCAGCTAAAATATGGGTCACCTTATCCATTTGCAAAATGGCATCACCCATGGAGGCTGCAATTTTCCCCTTGCCATCCTCTTTCATGGTCCCCTGCCATTTTTCAAATTCAGCAACATGCCCTGCATTATGCTCAATCCAGTGCTGCAAAATGACTCTTAATTTTTCTGTATTATCCATTAGATATCCTAATCCTGCTTCTAAGCTAAATGAGTTCGTCCAGCTCTGTCAAGCAGTCTTTTTGAGTAACACTTTGCCCGCCATGAAGTCAATGGAATCAATTACCGCATCGGCGACTTCTCTCGGCCCATCAAAGAGGGTCGATACCTTGACCCCGGTTGTTTCAACACTGAGGCTGGTTACATCTTCAAGCAGCAACGCCTCCACACCTTCGTTCTCTACATAAACACTGATCTGACACATGATTTACTCACTTTTTATTCTTAATAAAACAACAATAACAATTCGTTACGAAGATTTCAGAACTGCCTTTAACACTTCTCTCATGATTTCTTGTTTTTTATAATAGGTTTTCAGGAATAAGGCACTAAATACAGCGCTATTGATTGTCCATGCCCGCCGGCTGATTCCCGGCCTCATTCAAAATATCTGGAATCCTAACGTATACCTGTCAGCCAGACAACTCTTTTCTACGATTTCAGCCATGGAAGTGATTGTTGACCCCGTTCATCAATGTCATCCGAATCACCGTTGTTATTATCACAATCGTTTATCAGGTCATTACCAAACCGGCAAGAAATCTGCTCTGCCTTCCGAAATCATTTCAGTACCAAAGTTCAAACAATAGTTTTTCAATAATTCTTATCTAATATATCAAGGAAATGCGTTCGAATTTCAGACAAAACATGATTGAAAAGAATAGTCAAAAAGGGTATTTTTAGAAATTGTTCTATTTGAATTTTACATGATTTTTCAACGCCTAACAAAGCATCAGCCCATTATTGTTTGTGCCGGTAATGGTGCCAGAGCCGTCAATCGCAATGGGGCTGCTTTTTAATTGATGAATTTTGAGAGCCTGGAGGTAACATGTTTAAAATTGTCAGACGCGAAGAAATGGCAGCAGGAACGGTAATCCTCAATGAAATTGAGGCTCCTCTCATCGCCAAGAAAGCCCGGCCCGGTCAGTTTGTTATCCTGAAAGCAGACGAGAATGGTGAACGGATTCCCCTTACCATGGCATATACTGATGGAGAGAAAGGGACGATTACCATCATCTATATGGTGGTTGGAAAATCGACCGCCCTGTTCAGAGATCTGAAGGTCGGCGATGGTTTTCAGGACATCATCGGCCCCCTGGGCAAAGCAACCCATCTTGAAAAACTCGGAAAAGTTATCTGCGTTGGTGGTGGAACCGGTGTGGCCGTTCTTCATCCCATTACCCGTGCCATGAAGGAGATCGGTAACGATGTTACCTGTATTATCGGCGCCCGGAATAGGGAGCTGCTGATCCTCGAGGATCAGATGAAGGAGGCTTCCCACGATCTTCGGGTATGCACGGATGACGGATCTTATGGGCATCATGGGTTCGTTACGGAGGTGATGAGAGATATCCTTGAACAGGAAGATATCAAGCAGGTTGTGGCCATCGGGCCCGTTCCGATGATGAAAGCTGTCTGTGGTATAACCAAAGAATTCAATGTTCAGACACTTGTCAGTCTGAATCCAATCATGGTTGACGGCACCGGTATGTGCGGCGGCTGCCGGGTAACCGTTGGGGGCGAGACCAAGTTCGCCTGTGTTGATGGACCGGAATTCGATGGGCATAAGGTAGATTACGACGAATTGATGCTCAGACTTCAGGCCTACATGGAAGACGAAAAAAAATGTCACCAGGATTATTGCACAATCCGTGACGCGAAATAGATCGCTTTCAGCTGTAAGTCAGCACACATGTCCATCGATAGTACTGACACTTTGAGATCAGTTTTATATTTACGGAGGCAATAATGGCGGAAAAAGTAGCAACCAAGAAAAACCCCAGAGTACCAATGCCCGAGCAGGAGGCAAAAATCAGAGCCAGAAATTTTCTGGAGGTACCGACCGGTTACACCCCCAAAATGGCCCAGGAGGAAGCTGCACGCTGTCTGCAATGCAAAAAGCCAGGCTGTGTTGCCGGCTGCCCCGTCGGAGTAGATATTCCTGGTTTCATTGACTTGCTGGCCCAGGGAGACATGACCGGAGCGATTCGTAACCTGTGGAGCCAAAACGCACTTCCCGCTGTGTGCGGACGCGTCTGCCCCCAGGAGATCCAATGTGAGGGGAAATGCATTGTTGGCAGGAAGGGAGAACCGGTAGCCATTGGCAACCTGGAACGATTCTGTGCCGATTACGAACGGCAATATGGTACTGGAGAGCTCCCTCCAAAAGCTGCTCCTACCGGCAAAAAAGTTGCCGTTGTCGGTTCCGGCCCATCCGGGCTGACCGTAGCTGGAGACCTGATTCAGAAAGGGCATGAGGTAACTATTTTTGAAGCATTTCACAAGCCCGGGGGAGTTCTGGTTTATGGTATCCCTGAATTTAGGCTGCCAAAAGATATCGTTGCTCAGGAGGTACATTTTCTTGAGAGGCTCGGTGTTGCAGTCCAGTGTAATGCAGTGGTCGGCCGTACGGTTTCACTGGATGAATTACTGGAACAGGGTTTCGAGGCCATTTATGTCGGGGTTGGGGCCGGACTTCCTCGCTTTATGAACCTGCCGGGGGAAAACCTGGTGGGTATTTTGTCAGCCAATGAATATCTGACCCGAGCCAACCTGATGAAAGCATATAAATTCCCTGAGGTAGATACACCGATTCCGATGGGCAAAAACGTGGTTGTACTCGGAGCAGGCAATGTGGCAATGGATTCGGCTCGAACGGCCATGCGCCTCGGTGCAGAGAATGTAAAAATTGTTTACCGAAGATCCCGCCAGGAGATGCCTGCCCGCCAGGCTGAAATCCATCATGCTGAAGAAGAGGGTATCGAGATGTTTCTGTTAACCAATCCGACTCAATATATTGGTAACGACAAGGGACGCCTTAGCGGAATGGAATGTTTGCGGATGGAACTGGGGAAACCTGATGACTCAGGCAGGAGGCGCCCGGTCGCAATTGAAGGATCAGAGTTTCATATGGACTGCGACCTCTGTATCGTTGCCGTCGGCTCCGGCGCAAATCCGCTGTTGACCAGTGAGACCCCGGACATGAAACTCAACGACTGGGGATATGTCATGACTGATGAAAAAACAGGTAAAACCACCAAGAAAAGTGTATGGGCAGGTGGTGATATCGTCACGGGTGCAGCTACCGTTATTTTGGCCATGGGTGCGGGCAGGCAGGCCGCCGACTCCATCCATGATTATCTGACCCTTGGCTGGTAGAATTTTTGTTTCAGAGTAGCAAACGTTATTAAGACCTATAAATAGAAGGAGGACGTCACGATGGAAGAACGTTTGAGTGCAGTACTCGAGCCCTTCATGGGTAAAAACAACGCACTTATTCCAATACTGCAGGCGGTGCAGGAAGAGCTTGGTTACCTGCCGGAAGATGCCATGATGGCTGTTGCGAAGTCAACAGGCATCCCGGAGAGCCAGGTATACGGGGTTGCCACATTTTATGCCCAGTTCTATTTTTCCCGAAGGGGAAAAAATCAGACAAAAGTCTGCTCCGGTACTGCTTGTCATGTCAAAGGCGCAGCGCGGGTTCTCGACGCATTTGAACGTGAACTGGGTCTCTCCTGCGGTTCCACATCTGAAGATTACGAGCATAGCCTTGAGAACGTAGCCTGTGTCGGCTCCTGTGCTCTCGCTCCTGTAGTGGTCATAAATGAAGAGGTCCACGGACAGGTCGAAACCAGCAAGTTAGACAAGATTCTAGCAACTTACAAGGAGTAAGGGAGGCTAATATAATATGTTACGAATAAACTCACCATCCGAGATGGTAAAAATGAGAGAATATTGCCAGGCAGCCTTTGCCAGGCAAAAGACTCGTTTTCTCGTGTGCGCTGGAACCGGTTGTATCGCCGGTGGTTCGATGAAAGTCTATGAAGAATTGAAACGAATCATTGGTGAAAGGGGTATCGATGTGGGTGTCGAACTGCTCTTTGAAGGCAAGGAAAGCGATGCCGGAGTAGCACACAGCGGCTGTCACGGTTTTTGCCAGATGGGTCCGCTGCTGCGTGTTGAACCCCAGGGAACCTTCTATACCAAGGTTAAGGCCTCAGATGTTCCTGAGATAGTAACGGCAACATTTGACGAGAATACGGTCGTCGAGCGGTTGCTGTTCAAGACTGCAGATGGAGGTCATGCGGTAACAGAGCATGATGTACCCTTCTATAATCGTCAGCAGCGCATCGTGCTCGGGGGGTGCGGCACAATCGACCCGGAAGATATCCGTAACTACTTTGCGGTAGATGGATACAAGGCCCTGGCACATATCCTCGGAAATCTCAGCCAGGAAGAAGTAATAGACATTGTCACCAAGTCAGGTCTGCGGGGACGAGGTGGTGCCGGCTTTCCTACGGGCAGAAAATGGCTTGGCTGCCTCCAGGCTGAAGCAACACCCAAATACATCGTCTGTAACGGTGATGAAGGAGATCCGGGTGCATTCATGGATCGTTCTGTCCTTGAGGGTAATCCTCAGGCGGTAATTGAGGGCATGGCAATCGCTGGTTATAGTGTTGGTGCCCAGTACGGATACATTTATGTCAGGGCTGAATATCCGCTTGCCGTCGTCAGGTTGCAGAAAGCGATCGTACAGGCAAAGGAATATGGAGTTCTCGGCAAAAACATCATGGGTACAGATTTTGATTTTGAACTGGAAATCTTCCAGGGAGCCGGGGCTTTTGTCTGTGGAGAATCGACCGCTCTCACGCTCTCAATCGAAGGAAATCGCGGAATGCCGCGTGTTGCGCCACGCCCCCGGACAACGGAAGTCGGCCTGTTTGACAAACCCACAATTCTCAACAATGTAAAAACATTTGCCTATGTAACGGATATTATAAATAAGGGTGCGGACTGGTTCAAATCAATCGGTACCGAAAGTAGCTCAGGCACTGCGGTTTTTGCCCTTACCGGCAACATCGTTAACAGTGGTCTGATCGAAGTTCCAATGGGTACCAACCTCCGTGAAATTATCTATGACATCGGCGGCGGCATTCCAAAAGGCCATAAATTCAAAGCAGTTCAGACCGGAGGGCCCTCCGGTGGCTGCCTGCCCGCATCGATGCTTGACCTGCCCGTTGACTATGATTCCCTTGATCAAGCTGGAACAATCATGGGGTCCGGCGGCATGGTCATCATGGATGAGCATGCCTGCATGGTGGATGTCGCCCGTTATTTCCTGCAGTTCACCGAGGAAGAATCATGTGGACAATGCGTCCCCTGCCGACTTGGAACAAAGCAGATCCTGGAAATCCTGATTGATATCTCCAAAGGCAAGGGGAAGAAGGAAGATCTCGAATTGCTTGAAGAGCTGAGCCACTCAGTTCATGGCGGTTCCGTATGCGGTCTCGGACAGACAGCGGCAAATCCGGTATTGACAACCCTTCGTTATTTCAAAGAAGAATTTGAGGCGCATATCCTTGAGAAGCGTTGTCCGGCAGGTGTCTGTAAGGAGCTCATTTCTTTTAAAATTGATGAAGAAAGATGCAAGGGTTGTACCCTTTGCGCCAGAGCATGCCCGGTAGATGCCATATCAGGCGAGAAAAAAGAGGTTCACGTAATCGATCAGGCACTCTGTATACAATGCGGTGTCTGTCGAGACAAGTGTCCAAAGAAGTTCAGCGCTGTCGACTGCCTATCACCAAAGATACCAGTCACACCTAAAGAAAAAATGGAGGTGTCTTAAATGAGTGAAGTCACCATCACAATAGATGGACTGCAGATTAGTGCGCAGGAAGGTATGACAGTCCTGCAGGCCGCCCAGGCAAACGGGTTGTACATTCCTAATCTCTGCAACCATCCGGACCTACACCCGGCAGGCCTCTGCAGGGTGTGTGTTGTCAAAATGGACGACTGGAAGGTAGTAATATCGTGTAAGCAGCCGGTTAAAGATGGAATGGTCATCAGCACCGAAGATCCGGAAGTTCAGCAGATAAGAAAAAATTCGGTTGAGTTGATCGTTGCCTATCACCCAATGACCTGCCTGACCTGCTCAGCTGACTCGAAGTGTGAGCTGCAGCGCGTAGCTCATTATGTCGGTGTCACACCCGAGGGTCTTAAACGATACAGGAGGTCTGTCCGCAGGCTCCCAATCGACACATCAAACCCGTTCTTTGATATCGACCACAGTAAATGTATCTTGTGCGGCATATGTGTACGTACCTGTGATGAACTACAAAACATTAACGCTATCGATTACGCCCAGCGCGGAGTTAACAGCCTGATATCAACACTGGGCAACAAACCGATTGCTGACTCCAGATGTGAATCGTGCGGAGAATGTGTGGTCAGGTGTCCGGTAGCGGCACTGTCGCCAAAAGATACACTTGAACCGATGCGTGAAGTTAAAAGTGTCTGCACCTATTGCGGCGTTGGCTGTGGAATACAACTCGGCGTACGAGGCGATAAGGTTGTCAGTGTTGAGGGCGACAGGGAAAACCCTGTCAATAAGGGAAGTCTCTGCGTCAAGGGACGATATGGGTACAAGTTCATAAACCACCCTGAGAGATTGACAACACCACTGGTTAAGAAGAATGGCAAACTTGTTGAGTCCACCTGGGACGAGGCACTGGATAAAATTGCAGAAAAATTCTCCCAACATAAGGGCGATCAGTTTGCAGCACTTGCATCAGCCCGCATCACTAATGAAGACAATTATCTGATTCAGAAGTTTACCAGGGCGGTGATGGGGACAAACAACATTGATCACTGCGCCCGTCTCTGACACTCTCCAACCGTGGCCGGTCTGGCCACTGCTCTTGGAAGCGGCGCAATGACCAACTCTATCAATGAAATAAGCGGTGCAAAGACCATCCTGGCAATCGGCACCAACACCACCCAGGCTCATCCGGTTATCGCCCTTCAGGTAAAAAAAGCGGCCCGAAACGGAGCCAACCTGATTGTTGCCAACCCAAAAGAAATTGATCTCTGCCGCCATGCAACGCTCCATATCCAGCAGAGACCAGGAACAGATGTAGCTCTGGTCATGGGTATGATTCGCGTCATCATTGATGAAGGGCTTGCAGATCTGGAATTTGTGAAGAAGCATTGCGAGGATTACGATGAGTTCGCTGCCTCGCTTTCTGCATTTGATCTGGACAGTGTTGAAAAAATAACCACCGTGCCCAAGGAACAGATAGCCGAAGCTGCCAGAATGTACGCCAGCAATGGTCCGGCAGCTATTCTCTACTGCATGGGCATCACCCAGCACTGTCATGGAACCGACAATGTCTGGTCAATCAGTAACCTGGCACTGGTCACCGGTAACCTGGGTAAAGAGTCAGCTGGAGTCAACCCGTTGAGGGGACAGAATAATGTTCAGGGCTCATGTGACATGGGTGCCCTGCCTGATGTCTATCCTGGTTATCAAAAAGTTGACAGACCCGAGTATCAAAAGAAATTTGAACAGGCCTGGGGCGTCAGCCTATCGCCAAACCCGGGGTTGACACATTCAGAAATTTTTGATGGCGCTTATGACGGCACCATTAAGTCGCTCTACCTGATCGGTGAGAACCCGGTTCTCAGTGAAGCCAATGCCAGTCACGCTATAGCAGCGATGGAAAAAATGGACTTTCTTGTGGTCCAGGATATTTTCCTGACAGAAACGGCTCAGCTCGCCGATGTTGTACTGCCAGCTGCCACTTTTGCCGAAAAAAACGGTACCTTCTCCAATACAGAGCGTCGTGTTCAGAGAGTTCGGCAGGCAATTGCACCGGTTGGAGATGCAAAACCTGACTGGGAAATTGTTTGTGCGATGGCTCAGAAACTTGGTGCCTCGGGATTTGAGTACTCAAGTCCACAGGAGATCTTCGAAGAAATCTCCTCACTTACACCTAGTTACGGAGGTATAACCTATGAAAGGCTGGAGGAAGGCGGCATTCAGTGGCCGTGTCCGGATCAAAACCATCCGGGAACCCCTATTCTCCATACCGAAAAATTCGGTACCCCCAGTGGAAAGGCCAAGCTCATTCCTCTGTCGTTCAGAGATGCTGCTGAACTTCCAGATGACGAATATCCATTAATACTCACCACAGACAGGAGTCTGTTCCATTATCACACCGGAAGTATGACTCGCAGGGTCGGTGGCCTGGATCAGCTGGCCAGTGAAGAATTCCTGAAAATCAACCCTCAGGACGCGGCAGAGCTTGGTCTCAGCGATAGCGAAATGGTACAGATATCCTCTCGTCGGGGGCAGACCCAGGTAAAAACCAAACTTACCACAATCTGTCCGCCAGGACTGGTTTCAATGACATTTCACTTTGCTGAAACCCCGACCAACGTCTTGACAAGCGCTGCTCTTGACCCGATAGCCAAGATACCTGAAACAAAGGTATGTGCAGTCAAAGTGGAGAAAATCAGCGCCTAGATGGAAGTGTGAGAACAGACAAAGGGGGCTTGCACAGCCCCCTTTGTCTGACAACCGGAATTACCCAAATCTGGTAATCGGTATCAGCAAAAACTGATTTAACCACCAAAAGACTAAATCTTACAGGTCATGTCCTGTCCACAGCACAAGGCTGATTTAATCTTGCCGTGTCCGTTCGGACACTTGGAAATCTGCATTCATCAAGCGCAAAAAAAAAGGCCAGGTTACCTTGAGTAACCTGGCCTTGATGTGCAGAGCGATTTAATTTCGTTAAATCATCTTTTAATTAACCTCCGGACGCGGATAAAGTCCTGAGCGCTCAACTATCTCAGGAACCTTCTCTTCCCACTCGATTGCCATTATATGGAATCCGGCAACACCCTCTACTTCTTTAAGCCGCTGGATGGTCTCCACAGCAATAGTGATACCTTCTTCGGATTGCTTCTTTTTATCAACCCCTTTCAGACGCTCGATTACTTCATCGGGTACATCCATACCGGGAACATTTTTGGAGAGATATCTGGCCATACCCACTGATCGCATCGGGGTAATTCCTGCCATTATATAAACTTTCTCGTGCAGGCCGCGCTCACACACTCCTTCCATCCATTTCTCAAATTTATCGATATTGTAGATACACTGAGTCTGGATAAATTCGGCACCACAGGCAACCTTCTTGGCAAGACGGGGAACCCTGATTTTAAAAGGATCACCAAACGGATTGGCTGCCGCTCCGACAAACATGCTGGGAGGAACCTTTATTTCATCACCACTGAGAAATTTTCCTTCATCTCTCATATGTCTTACGGTCTGAACCAGCTGCATTGAATCAAGATCAAAAACATTCTGGGCCTGGGGGCTATCACCAAAGCTCTGATGATCGCCAGACAAACAGAGAATATTGTGAATACCGAACGATGCCGCTCCAAGAATATCGCTCTGCAGGGCAATCCTGTTGCGATCTCTTACCACCATCTGGAGAACAGGATCAATCCCCTGCTGCTTCAGGTGGACACATGCTGCAAGACTGCATAATCTGGTAACTGACGTCTGGTTATCTGTAATATTGACTGAATCAACATGATTCTTAATCAGGTTGCCCTTCTCGATGATATGGGCAGGATCGCTTGATCGTGGAGGACCACATTCACTGGTAACCGCCTGCTGCCCACTTTTCAGTACCTTCTCAAGCTTGCTCTCAGTAATTGTCTCTACAGCCATTAGAAATCCTCCAGTTTAAATGAACGAGGTCCACCAGCCCTGTCCTTAGACCAGTCTTTCAATGGCTGAACTTTCTCGTAATCATCCATCTTGCCCATTGCTTCAAGGCGATCAACAACGAGCTGCCAGGCGCAGTCCAGTTCTTTTGAAATTTCACACTTACCATTTGACGACCCTCCACAGGGGCCGTTAAACAAACGCTTGCAGCAACGACTTACCGGACAGACTCCCCCTGTAACACCAAGCACACAGTCACCACACGCCTGACATTTCTCGGTGAAATAGCCACTTTCAATGACATCACCCAGGAATGTAGTGTTAAGCGCTGGATATACAGGCATTTTTTCATATTTTGAGGCCAAAAACTGCACACCGATTCCACAGGCCAGACTGAGGACCGCCTCTGATCCCTGAATCAACTCTTCAGTCTTCTCAAAAAACTCGTGTTCACATTGACGCTCGATGCCGCTATCGACTATCTCAATGTCAACATCATCCTGACTGGCGCGCATTTTCAATTGTGATGCCAGGATTCCAGCTTCTTTATTTCCCCCCTGGTGGCATACTGCGACACAGGTATTGCAGCCGAAGACGGTAAGCTGTTTGTGGTCCTTGATCATCTCCCAGATTTCTTCAAACGGTTTTTGTTCCCCTACTATCATAATTCATTAACTCCTTCTTCAATAACTAGGTGGTTCAGTCGAAACACACACTATCAGGCAGCCTGCGTGTCACGGTGGTCAGCACCTTTCTTTTTAAGTGCCAGCCAGATGGGCGAAGGCCCCAGCTCAGTTATTTTTTCGGTAAACTCAGTACAGATCTCAGCCCACCTGGGCCCTTGGGCTGCAGAGAGGTTATAAAAGTGTACCCGTTCCGGGTCGACCGCGACAGTTGTCAGTAATTTTTTTACCTGCTGAACCCGCTTTGTGGCATTGGTATTTCCTTCCAGGAAATGACATTGTCCCTGGAGTCAGCCCGCCACAAAAACACCGTCTATCCCCCGCTCAAAAGCGCGCATCAAATAAACCTGATCCAGCTTCCCGGTGCAGGGAAGCCTGATCACTTTGACATTGGGTGGATAGGTGAGTCTCATTACACCTGCAAGGTCAGCCGCGGCAAATGCGCAGTAATGACAGGCAAAGGCAATAATATTTGCCTTCCAGCCGGCAGGTACATTCTCGGGTTTAATTTCCGGACTCACCTGTTCTTTCTTCAATTCTTCACCAGGTGCCATACCATTCGTTCCTCTTGAGTTTATGGTCAATCGATCTCGGTAACAGAGTCGATCATTGCCTTAATCTGGTCATCCCTGAAGTAATTAACCTGAAATGCCTTTGCCGGACAGACACCTGCACAGATACCGCAACCGGTGCACTTAACCTCGTTATGACTCACCATTCCATCCTCGTCAATAAATGGAGAACCAAACGGACAGGCTCTGAAACAGGCCAGGCAGGACATGCATAGATCTCGGTTATGTTTGGAAATGACACCTGAAACGGTCAGGCGTTCATGGGATAATAACGCTCCTGCACGCCCGGCTGCAGCAAGTGACTGACTGATGGTTTCCTCCAGATTTTTCGGGGCATGACTGAGTCCTGCCAGGAAAAATCCTTCACTTGGAAAATCAACCGGACGAAGCTTGACATGGGCCTCCATGAAATAATCATCAATATTACAGGTCAATTTATATTTTTTCGCAAATTCATTGGAATCGGGCTGTGCCCTGAGTCCTGTCGACAACACCACATAATCTGCATCGATCAGGATCTCCTTGCCAAGAACTTTTCCTGGAAGACTTACGCGACATCCTTTCTCAGCCGGAGTCACCTCAGGCTTCTGGTCCGGAGTAAAGAGAAAGAACAGGACTCCGAGGTCACGCGCCCTCTTATAGTAATCTTCTTTCAGGCCATAAGCACGCATGTCCCGATACAAGATTACAACCTGCGTTTCAGGTGATTTTTCCTTAATTGCAATACTGTTCTTAAGGGCATCCTGACAGCAGATTCGCGAACAATAATTGGTCGGTTCCTCTCTTGATCCGACACACTGGATCATCACGTAGGTCTCTTCAGTTGAGGGGCTTCGTTCTGCAAGCAGGTCCTCTAGCTGACGCTGGGTGATAACAGCATCAGACGAACCATAGCCGTACTCGGTCGGTTCATACTCCGTGCCCCCTGTGGTGATCACAATGGCACCATGGTCGACAGTTTCTCCACTGGCAAGCGTGGTGTTGAAATTACCAACGAATCCGTCGGTATTGTCAACAACTGTGTTTTTATGAATGGTAATAGATGGATCTTTTTCCACTTGATCAATAACAGTGCTCAAATAGGCCTGAACATCATCGCCTTCAAGGTTTCTCCGAACCTTCTGAATCAATCCGCCAAGAACAGCTTCACGTTCCACCAGATGAACGCCGTATCCCTGCCCTGATAGAGAAAGAGAGGCGGTCATGCCAGCGATACCGCCACCGACAACCAGTGCCGTATGATCAACCCCGACGGAGTTCTGGCTGACCGGCTCCAGAAGTCTTGTTTTTGCCACATTCATATTGGTTATCTGGATGGCCTTTTCAGTCGCCAATTCCTTATCATCCTTGTGGCACCAGGAACACTGTTCCCGAATGTCAGCAAGCTCAAAAAGGAATTTATTCAGTCCGACCTCCCGGATTGTATCCTGGAACAACGGTGAGTGGGTTCGTGGAGTACAGGAGGCGACTACCACGCGGTTCAAGCCCTTTTCTGTGATAAGATCACGAATCTTCTGCTGGCCATCGGGGGCACAGGCATAGATAATCGTCTCTGCATGTGCCACACCCGCTTGTTCGGCAGCTGCCTCTGCAACTTTCTTGACATCAACGGTTCCTGCAATATTGACTCCGCAGTGACAGACAATGACGCCGATCCTAGGTTCCTCACCGGTGATATCCCGCTCAGGTGGCAGGACCACCTCTTCAATTTCCTGACCGCGACTCTCTCCAAGAAGTGACATGGCTCGTGCAGATGCGCCGCTAGCCTGGGTCACTGTTTCGGGTATATCTTTTGGTCCGGAATATATTCCAGCCACATAGACGCCCGGTCGACTGGTTTCAACGGGTGCAAGCTTTGAGGTCTTTGCAAAACCATACTCATCAGTTTCTATATCGAATATCTGAGAGAATTCCTTGGAATCTTCACGAGGTTCAAAGCCTATCGACAGAATCGCCATATCAAATTCTTCGTTTATCCGATTCCCTTCTTCGTCTATATAGTGAATAGTCAGGTTTTTAGTCTCGGGATCCTCGATGATTTCCGAGACCATGGCCCTTCTATAGATTACGCCGTCATTTTTGGCCTTATCGACATACTTGTCAAAATCCTTTCCAAAAGCACGCATTTCCATGTAGAAGATGGTTGCTTCAACTTCTGGATCATGTTCCTTGGCAATGATAGACTGTTTTGCGGCATACATGCAGCATACCGATGAGCACCAGGCATTGCCGTTATGGGAATTCCGGGAGCCAACGCACTGAATCCAGGCCAGACGTCTTGGGTGCCCTTTGTCAGTCGGGCGCTCGACCGTCCCTCCGCAAGGCCCCGAAGCTGAGAGCATCCGTTCAAACTGGAGGGCGGTAACGACATTTTCATGCCTGCCGTAACCGAATTCCTGCCGAATGGCCGGGTCATATGTTTTCAGGCCCGGAGTAAGTATGACTGAACCGACCTTGAGTTCATACTGCTTGTCAGTATCCTCAAAGTTAATGGCAATGGCGTCACAGACCTTCTCACATTTGCGGCAGACATTTTTGGTGAGATAAAGGCAGTGGTCAGGATCAATTGCTCGGGTATTCGGCACTGCCTGAGGGAAAAGAGCATATATCGCCCGTCGCTTATCGAGTCCCTGATTAAATTCGTTCGGAACCCGGCTTGGACATTTTTCCTCACACGCACCACAACCGGTACAACGATCAGGATCTACATATCGGGCTTTCTGCTCCACCTTGACAGAAAAATTTCCCTCCTCGCCCTCAACAGAGAGGACACGGGTCATGGTGTGCATTTTTATATTGGCATGTCGACTGCTCTCAACCATGCGTGGAGAGATCATACACATGGCACAGTCGCCAGTTGGAAATGTTTTGTCCAGACGGGACATTGTCCCGCCAATTGACGGTTCGTCATTGATCATGTGAACAAGGAGACCACTGTTGGCGAGATCCAGTGCAGCCTGCATCCCCCCTATACCAGAGCCAACAACCAATACCGATCCTGTTCTTTCCTGTCCGGGGGCACTTCTTGTCAAAACAACCTCCTTCAGATCAGTCCCTGACTGCTTGTACAAGCGGCTACTCACACATTACCAGCCACAAAGCCTGGGTACCGATCAGGTTAATTCGAGTAGTCAATACTATGGCCTGCATACAACAAACCGTACCATTATCATGGAAATTGAGAGGTATGACAATCTCTTTTTTAATTATTCAGCGGATAAGCCTGATATTTTTCTTCAAGTGGCTAAATATATTTACCTTTTAACCGTACATAATTTACAGATAGGATGGAGTTATGTTCAGGATAAATCAGAGAAGCGTTGTCAGTTGTCCAATAGCAGACAGAAGGAAAGACAAGAATGGTGAGGAGCTGGGGCGTAGATGAACAGTTGTAATAGAAGAGAGGGGAAAACGGAAGGTACTGAGGAAGAGAAAGGCAGCAGCAACCTGACGTTGCTGCTGCCTTTTACACTGCTATAGTTTTACAACATTCTGAGCTGCTGGTCCTTTCTGACCGTCTACTACTTCAAAGCTGACGCGTTCCCCTTCTGAAAGAGATTTGAAGCCGTCTGCCTGAATAGCGGAGTGATGCACAAATACATCTTTACCCTCATCTTGCTCGATAAAGCCAAATCCTTTTGCATCATTAAACCACTTTACTGTTCCCTCTGCCATTTCTGATACTCCTGTCTTATATGAGGCCAATTAAGCCCCTTTTTTCAATAGCCTGAAAAAAATTTCAGGCAATAAACACGGTTTGCGGACCAACCACAAACCCAGCTCAACAATGTTGCTGAACCAAAACTAATTTTTTTATTAAAGGTCTAAACCGCCAAAGTTCTTCTACCTCTTGGAACCTGGCATCAACCACGGCTAACAGATACATAGTTCTCGTGGGTTGCTGTTCCAATTGCACTATGAAAACGGTCAAAACCTTCGCCGTCAAAATGTCTCAAAGGTAAATAAACAGGAACTCTCTGTGCATCTACCGCTGGAGCCTGATCTGCAACAATCTTTATCGGCAACGTAGATGCAGGAAAACTGCAAAAGAAGTGACGAAAAACACTATGCTTGATCTATTTTGCGTTAGGCATTGGCCTACAATACAGCAGACATTCCAGAAAGACAAGGGTTTATCCGTTAATAAAAGTCAATTTATTTCTTCACTATGGAATCCACCATCAATACTGATGGTAAAACCACCAACCCCTCATCCGCAAAGCTGCCTCTTTATTCAGTGCAATAATGACTTTTTTACGGTAAAAACTTCTTTTAAAAAATCACCTGATCCCAGCAACCTGTATACCCAGATAAGCCGCCATGATCCGCAACTACCCGGAACACCGTTATCAATTCAACAACTGCAGGGTCCAGCTGTTCAAACATGGTGAAATTAGATATACAAAAGCCAGCTACCCTGTTCGAACCGGCATCTACTCTGAATTAGAGACCACTGATTTCACCTATCATTTTAACCTTAACGCTGAAATTATCAGAATAATAGGCAAAACTGCCGACTGGCCCCATCCGCACGAATGGCTCAAACGTACAGCAGGAAATGACTGGATTTACTATTCTACAGGTGGATATACTGGTGTTTTTGAAACAACAGGTGAATACTATCTTCCAAATCTGCCCTACTCCACCAACAATGCTCTCGGCGGAACGCCATTTACTAATGGCCATATAAAATCAGCGACAAGAAACTGGCATCAGAATCTCATAACGGTAAGAGACACGCTTCAGTCTCGCGACAGGCAGGTATCACTGTTTCTGGACTCAGCGATCACCAAAACACCGGGATATCTGAGGCGAAAAGCAAAAGATTTCACACTCTGCCACGGAGGCCCTATAACAGTATTACCACCAGACACCAGGCATGTCGACTACAACGTTATTCCGCTGTCTCTTTCAGAAGGATGTCTCTACAAATGTCGTTTCTGCAAAGTTAAAAACAACAAATTATTTTCGGTTAAAAGTGATTCACAAATCCTCGAGCAGGTCAACCAGCTCCAGCAGTCCTACTCAGATGACCTGTACAATTACAATAGTGTGTTTGTCGGAGAACATGACGGTTTAAATGGTGGTCCCCAAAAGTTACTGTTTACCATCCGTGAAGCAGTCGACAAGCTCAGCCTTGAGGAATCCTGGTGCAGTGGTTCCAATATCTTCCTCTTCGGCTCAGTTTTTTCACTACTTAACACTCCAACCTCACTCTTTGATGAGCTGGCCACCATCGCTCCAGATATTTATATCAATGTTGGGCTCGAGTCTGCAGACCAGGACACCCTCGACATGCTGGGAAAACCACTGACGGGTAAACTGGTAACTGAGGCGTTCGACCTCATTCAGGATATCAATGATCGGTATGGAAATATTGAAATAACATCAAATTTTGTCACCGATGACTCCCTCAACGCCAACCATTACCATACACTGATTTCACTCATCCGGGATCGAGTTCCAAGGAAGAAGAGCAAAGGGTGTATCTACCTTTCACCACTGCAATTTGGTTCACCCTCCCGCGCCCAACTCTTCAAGTTCTACCGCCTTAAAGTACAGAGCAGGCTGCCGCTGTTTCTCTACACAATCCAGAAATTATAAAGGAAGATGACCATGAATACTGCCCTGCAATTAAGAAAAGAAATCCTTTCAAAGCGCAATCGATTGACGCTTCAGCAGATTGCATCAATGAGTGGGCGAATTGAACTCAGTCTGTTAGACCGTTCAGAAATTAAGACAGCAGAGACAGTATTTACCTATGTGAATTTCAGAAGTGAGGTGAGCACCAGGGAAATCATCAACCAACTTCTCCATCAGGGAAAGCAGGTGGCTGTGCCGATTACCAGGGTGAAGGAAAAACGGCTGGATATCGTCACCATTTCAGACCCCGAAAATGATCTCGTCCCTGGTTATTGGGGGATCCCGGAGCCCAGAGAGGAGCTTGTCGACGAGAGACTCATCGCCCCTGGTGACATCGATGTTATAATTTTACCGGGATCCGTTTTTGATAAGCGATGCGGCCGATTTGGATATGGAGGAGGCTACTATGATCGTTTACTGTCCCAAATCCCGGCTGCGAAAAGAATCGCCCTGGCTTTTGATCTTCAGGTCGTTAATGAAATTCCGTTGAAAGACCATGATGAAATTCTGGATTTCGTTATTACCGAGGAACAGACGATCAGCAACCCATTTCGCAAACGCTGAGAGCAGCAGTTATCTGGGAAGAAAAATACATAACCCCCGGTTATCATGATGACTACTCATTTGCTGTACAAAAAAACGAGAGAAATTTCTGATATGACCCGTTGAACTCATACCAAGATAATTGACTTTTACGAGTTCCACCTGTACAGTCGACTCTATTCTGTCAGTGCAAATTATGGTGTCCATGGTTCCGGTTCTTGTGAGTCAGATCCAGGATTTTATAAAACCTAAAAGTTGCAGGATTCCTTTGAAAGCAAGATCTGGCAAGAACCTTCAAGTAGACAATAATTCCTGTTCAGGAATGGTGGCTATTTGTGCGCGCTCAAATCAGCAATCCTATACAGGCAAAGTCGGAAGCAAGAGCGATCATTATTGCTGCCCGTTCTCCAGACCTGAACAATGAATATCCCCAAACAAAAATAACGTAACAGGTGAAAATCAATGGTGAATTAAAAATCAGGCAAAAGACGATCATCCCATAATTTCCGGGATAGATTCAAGATGGACTGTTCTGGCTGGCACTCAGCCTTTGAGAAGAACACGAGCATTGGTATAAATTTGATTATGAAAATATTTTTTGGCATTGCGATCATTGTCTTTCTGGTTGGTTTTTTTCTAAGGTTAAATGAATGGTTTTCCAAAGGGATTCGTCATCCTGGAAATGAGTTATCTGTTTCTGACCGTATCGCTTCAGCAGTTAAAGGTTTATTCAGCACACTGTTGAGCGGTAAACTCGTCCAGGTCATCTCCACATTTTTCACAGACGTCTTGTTTCAAAAAAGGCTGCTGGCCAAAAACATCATGAGGTGGGTAGCCCATACGCTTATCTTCACCGGATTCATTTTTCTGCTCTTTATGCATGGACTCGGGACTGGAGTCAGTGAATTCTTCTTCAGCGATTATTATTCTACATTGCAGCCGTACCTTTCGCTAAGAAACCTTTTCGCCCTGATGGTACTGATCGGTATCTGTATTGCTGTTTACCGGAGGGTGACGGACAAACCCCGTCGGGTCAAAAGTCTCACCAGTGACTGGGCTGCGCTTCTTTTTGTCGGTGCAATCATCATTACCGGCATGCTCCTGGAAAGTTCAAAAATTTCTTCCTACTCCTACTTTCAAGGCATGGTTGAAGAATATGGTGATGTTGCCGATGAAGAAGAGGCCCTGGCTCTTGAAACATATTGGGCTGCAGAGCATGGACTCGTTTCGGCCAATGTAACCAAACCTTTTGACAGTGCTGTCGTTGAACAGGGGCGTGAAATCAGCGGCAACAGCTGTATCGAGTGCCATGCCCCAACGAGTGGAGCTTTTGTCAGCTACTCGCTCGCCAAAATGATTGGGCCGGTCATTTCCGGAGGAGTCACACTTTTTTTCTACCTGCACCTGCTGACCTGTTTTGCTTTCCTCGCCTGGCTCCCCTTCAGTAAGATGTTCCACATCATCGCGGTACCGATCTCACTATTGATTAACGGTGTAATGGGGTTCAAGGAGCCAGCAGAAAGTGGCGCCAATGTTCTGAATAGACAGATGATTGGTCTTTCGGCCTGTACCCATTGCGGCTCATGTAGTGAACTCTGTTCCTCATTGATGTTTTATGAATCTTTTCAAAATAACTTTATTCTCCCCTCCGAAAAGGTACAGTTTCTTAAGAAGATTGCGGCAGGTGAGGAGGTCGATGCGGCTACACTGAAACAGCTCCAGAAAGGGCTCTACATCTGTACCAGCTGTGACCGATGTTCTACGGTGTGTCCGTCCGGAATTAACCTCAGGGAACTTTTCACCACATCCCGTTATCATCTCCTTGCTAAAGGTATTCCTGAACCTTCAATCCTCAGCCATTTCTCATTCCCGCTGGCACTTGCACAAAACTTTGTTGATGACCATCTGAAAGCTCTGAAGAAGGTCGAGCAACTTTTTAAGGAATCGTTCAAAAAGCTTTCCGACATGACAACTTTGACGCTCGCCAGGCCGGCGGAAGTCGGGAATACCAGTTATCAGAGCTGCTATTCATGTCAACGCTGCACGAACATCTGCCCTGTTGTGCGTCTCTATGATAACCCAGAAGAAGAACTTGATATGCTGCCGCATCAGATTATTTTCAGTCTGGGAGTCGGCAACAAGGAGATTGCCACCGGTGCCAATATGATCTGGAGCTGTTCCACCTGCTATCTCTGCCAGGAGCACTGCCCCAACGGTGTAGAACTGACAGACATTTTCTATAATCTTAAAAATGCTGCAATCAATAAAATAGAGACAGGGGGGAACGCATGAAACTGGCCTTCTTTCAAGGATGTAATATTCCCATTCGCATAGAACAATATGCTCTTTCAGCTCAGGCAGTTATGCAGAAATTTGGCGTTGAGCTCGTCGAAATACCCGAGTTTACCTGCTGCGGATACCCGGTGCGCAATGTTGACGAGAAAGCCTATATTCTTCCATCGGTCAGAAACATGGCTATCGCTGAAAAAAAGGGGCTCGATATAATGGTCATCTGCAACTGCTGTTTTGCCAGTCTGCAGAAGGCCAGAAACGTTCTGGGTAAAAATCCTGAGCTGAAAACTGAAATCAACGAGTTACTGGCCAAGGAAAATCTGCACTACCAGGGAACAGTGACAATAAAGCATTTCCTCACCGTTCTTCATGAAGATATTGGTATTGACACGATCAAAAAACAACTGGCCCACCGATACACCGAACTCAAGCTATCGGTTATCCAGGGATGTCATGTACTGCGCCCACGTGAGGTAACCAATTTTGACGATTCCTTCGTCCCGAAAATCACCGAGGCGCTTGTTGAAACAACCGGTGCCACCAGTCTTGACTGGCAGGGGAAACTTGAATGCTGCGGTGCAGCCCTGGCAGGGATTAATAACGATCTGGCGAGTACACTGCTCAATGAGAAAGTGGACGGCGCGCTGAACGCTGGTGCCGACTTTATTACCCCGATCTGTTCCTACTGCCACCTCCAGTTTGACACCGCTCAGCCCAACACGCGTACAAATAACTCACAGATATTACCGGTTCTCCTGTACCCGCAGCTTCTCGGCCTGGTCCTTGGCATAGACGAGAAGCAACTCGGTATTGATCAGAATTCAACGATCAGCAGTGAACATATCAGCAGTCTCAAATCGCTCCTGGGACCACCTGTCGAGGAAAAGAAGAAGAGACGAAAAAAACCTGCTGCAGCCAAAGCCTGATATAGTCGGGAAAAGAGCCAGTCATAAGAAGCAGACCGCCTTTTGATTATTTTTGGTGTCTGCTTCTTTTTTTTTTCACATAAATGCTTATCGTAGCTGGCGGAAACAAGAAACCTGAAACCTTCACTTATATAAGAAATAGATGAGTAAAATAATTGCTTTTGCAGGAAAAGGAGGCGTTGGTAAAACGACGGTAGCCTCTCTGGTTATTCGTCACCTGTCGCTCCACGGTAAAACTCCGATCCTCGCCGTGGATGCAGACCCGAACAGCAACCTTGGTGAGACCATGGGCTTGGATGTACCTACAACCGTAGGAGATATCCGGGAAAATTTCATGAGGGACCCGCAGGGTGTGCCGTCAGGTATGGATAAAGCAAATTACCTTGAAACACTGGTGGAACAGGCGCTCATTGAGAAGCCTGCATTTGATCTGCTGGTGATGGGCCGCCAGGAAGGCCAGGGTTGCTATTGTATGGTCAATAACATCCTCAATAAATTCACTGATCGGTTGATGAACAACTATAAATATATGGTCGTTGATAACGAAGCGGGAATGGAACACCTCAGCCGTCGTACCAGTGGCCGGGTAGATATGCTGTATCTCGTCACTGATTATTCGCTGCGCGGTCTCAGAGCGTTAGGGCGAATCCACCAGATGATGCAAGGTCTTAAGCTCAAGGTTGAAGCATCAGGCATTGTTGTCACCCGGGCACCTGAAAAACTGGGCGACGCATTTATGAGCGAAGTGAATGAAATTGGCCTTCCGATTGTCGGGATTATTCCCGATGATCCGGCATTGCTCGACTTCGACATGGAAAAGCGTTCGCTTCTCGAACTGCCGGATTCATCTCCGTCAGTCCTGGCAGCAGATACCCTGATGGAAGCAACCTGCCCGGCCTGATACGAATTAATCAATTTGACGTTCAGCTACCAGGAGTTGCTGATGAGTCACGACGTTGCTGTCTTTAAACCATACCCGTTCAGGGTTGGTCAGAAAATACGGATAGAAGAATCAAGGAGAGCAGGTGATTGGGAAATCGTTGGAGTTTCCGAACACAAAGTTACCCTTCGTTGTCCCATTTCTCACAAGGAGTTCGAGTGGGCCAAATTCTGCTATGTCGTCGATGAAGAGACAGACAGTATATGGCCCCGGGATTAAGCAGCTGACATCTAGCCGATTTCCTTCAAATCGGCCAGTGTTTTCTGGGGTTCCGGTCTGACCGTATAATCAGGGTCGAAATCGGCAGCAACAATAATTCCATCCTGTTTCACAACATATCGCGCCGGCATTGGCAAGGTCATGAGGGCTCACCATTGATGCGGGGAAGATCAATCGGAAATTTCATATACGCTTCCTGCAAATAGTCATCTCTATCAGACTTTTACTGAGTTGATAGTAATGCTGATCCGGTGGCAGTCAACACCCGGACAGGGACACCCGTGAACATGCATCCACTGCAAGAGCGTACACCGTATCAAGAGCCAGGTTTCCGGATATTGATTTATCAAACAGCAGTTTCGCTTCTGGAGGAAACTCATCATCACCGATCCAGTAAAGCAGGGCAATGGAAATATGCGGGACTGGGTTAAAGACATAGGCAGCATCTGCCATACTGAGGGGACGCCCGTTGAGGCGCTCACAGCTCCTGGCAAATTCACCCAGGTCATTGTTGAATTGCGAAGCGATCAAGGGCGTGGGAATTTCATGAGGTCCACGAAAAAAAGTGGCACCACCGGGTATATCTTTTTCCGAGATCCATTCACCACTCAAAGGTATATTCTTAACCTGCATCAGGTAGTTTATGATAAATACGGGTAGATAGTCGTGTGGCTCGCTGAAGTTTGACGTAAGTCGATCAATTTTTTTATTTTTACAATCAACGACATACTCATCGCCCCAGCAGGTCAGGTAATAGCTGCTCCTGCCTAGATCATATCGGCATTGAGTTCTCTGGCAAACCTCTGCCGGACGATACTCGACCAGACTGTTGAAGAGTATTTCATCAATTTCATAACTCATATACTACCGCCCTCTTGAAGCTGCTTTTTTACAGCGTAACTGGAGTAAATCAGAAGACTGCCAATCATACTGATAATGAATACTGCCGCCGCGGTTGTGAAAAAGGCCCAGTTAATCCCCCAGGAATCCATACTGAACCCTGCCAGCATCGCCCCGGTAAAGACACCAGCGCTCATTGCCAGGCTGAAGACACCCATCATGGTGCCATGTCCGTAGTGCTCCTTTCCCTCAAGAGATGCATATGCTCCAAGAACCGGCCAGATAATCGATTCTCCTAAGCCGATAATGGCGTATAGAATAAGCATACTCGCAAAACTCTCAACAAATGGAATAATCACTATCGAGCCGCTCAGGCAGATACAGCCAGCAACCAGCAGCAGAAGTTTATTGTGCGTGTCTGCATACTTTCCCGCTGGGATCTGTAAAACGGCATTAACCAGCGTTCTGCAGGCGATAATAAATCCAATCTGCAAACCGCTGACGGACATTCGCTGAGTCATCAGAAGCGGTAAAAATGCCATACTTGGTACCATAATGATCATGGTGCTGAACCTGACAGTCAATACCCCCAGCGTTCGCCTGTTCCTCAACATCAATGAGATATTCCTGAACAGAGAAAAACCGTTTGCTGAATTGACCGATATCTCGGACGGCATATTGATAATCACCAGGACAAAGGCAAAAAAACTCAAACCAGCCATTACATAGAAAACAGAGGCAAAACCGAACAGATCAGAAAACAGGCCGCCGATCATCGGTCCGCAGCCAATACCACTGAATATTGCAATATTCAGATAGCTCATATAGCGCCCCTCATGACCGGCCGGAGCAAGGTAGCTCATATAAGCCATGGCGATTGGTACAATCATTGCTGAGCCAACACCATGAAAGCCGCGAATGGCGATAAGGTTAAAGACACTGCCGGCCTGAGGAATCAGCAGACCAACAAGTCCATAGATAAACAGACCGGCAACCAGAAACCCTTTCCTTCCGAAGCGATCAGACAAACTTCCGACCACAGGCTGGAGCACTCCCCTGCTGATGGAAAATGCGGCAATAATCATTCCCAATGAAATACCACCCGCACCAAGTTCCGCTGCGAAAATAGGCATCACGGGAATAATGATACCGATACCAAGCAAGGCGATGAAAATTGACAGCAGGAGCGTTATCAGAATTTGTTTGTTCATTCCTTCAATATCCTTTCTGTTAAGCTCTCTGCTGCAACAAGCAGGCCGAAGAGAAGCGAAAAATCTGATAATACAGCAAGGGGCAGCGATTACAATCAACATTCGTCAGCCTGTCAACAAAACAGTATCTGGTGGCTGGCTGAGGGTTCCGCCAGAGACGGCAATTCCCCCACCAAAAGATATTGACTTTAAGATCAAAGGAGATAACGTTCACATCAGGTCCACATACGAAAGATCTTTTGATCTATCCCTTCCAGACTTAATTGTGACATAAAAAACGTGTCATAAAAGAGTTATTCGGAAAATCAGTTTGAGTCTAAATATTTGAAAAGCCTCAAACATTTTTGTACTGACATTGCATCTAAATTTAGTCAAACATGCAGCAGGAAAAACAATTATTGGAACATACGATCTGGACGCTCCGCTGTTCTGCAGCTTCAATCCCGCGGCAGGGGGTATCAGCTATAAGTGTTCTCAGGTTCTCCTGCCGAAAGGCCCGGGGCTTGGAATTGAAAAAATGCTCATTTAAACATAATTGATCACAGGGTACGGACATGAAGATATATATCAGTGTAGATATTGAAGGCATCTGCGGAACGACCCACTGGGATGAAGTAACCAGGGGCAAAGAAGAGTATCCCGAGTTTCAGAAGCAGATGACTGCAGAAGTTGTTGCCGCCTGCGAAGGAGCTATGAAAGCCGGTGCCACCGATATCGTTATCAACGATGCACACGATTCAGCCAGAAACATTATCGCCAGCGAACTGCCAACAATCAGCAGACTTATCAGAGGATGGAGTCACCATCCCTACACGATGATGCAGGAACTTGACTCCTCCTTCGATGCTGCCATGATGATTGGCTACCACTCCTTTGCGGGTGGGGATGGAAACCCGCTCTCGCATACCATGAGCACAAAAATATCCCAACTGACAATTAATGGTCAGCAAGCCTCCGAATTTCTTATTAACTGGTATACGGCGATGTATGAAAAGGTGCCGGTGATCTTTATCTCAGGGGACCAGCAATTATGTGATCACGCCACCGCCATTGTCCCTGCCATCAGTACAGCCGCGGTTAAATCTGGGATTGGGGCATCAACAAATAACATTCATCCTCACGTTGCTGTCGATAAAATTTTTAAAGGAGCCTTCAGTGCTCTCTCCACTGATATGAATAATTGCCTGGTTGACCTCCCTTCCCGTTTTAATGTTTCCATAACGTACTCAAGCAATACGGACGCATATAAATGTGGGTTTTACCCGGGTGCCCGGTTGATAACGCCCAATCAGATTATTTTTGAATGTGACGATTATTTTGATATCTTGCGATTTTTTCTCTTTACACTCTGATTCTTCCGAGCAAATTTTTATTTTTTAAAGGAATAACATGAATTTTGACCTTCGTGAAAGGATTGAGGATATTCATCAAAAAGCCTTTACGGTCGATGCTCACTTTGACCTTACATATGACCTTGCCAACCGGCGTGAACGCGGTGAAAAAAAAGTTATAGAAACTAATTTTTTACCGAATTTCAAAGCAGGCGGTTTTGACCTCATTGTCTCGGCCATTTTCATCCACGATTTCTTCCTCCCTGAAATGGGACTCAGAAGAGCGCTTGATCAGATCAGCTATCTCCATCAGGAGATCGAAGAAACGCCGGGTAAATTCAGAATCTGCCGTTCAACGAAAGAGGCGTTTGCCTCAAAGGAAGCAGGAGAAACCGCAATTTTTTTTTCTCTCGAGGGAGCTGATCCGCTCCAGAACGACATCAAACTATTGCGAATATTCTATGAACTCGGGCTCAGGGGACTCGGACTGGTATGGAGCCGTCGCAACTATGCAGGAGACGGTGCCTTATTCGAAAAAGCCAGGGAAGGACACAAGGGAGGTTTAACACCGTTTGGCGTTCAATTAATCGAGGAGGCAGAACGTCTCGGTATTTTAATTGATGTCAGTCATCTCAACGACGAGGGCTTCTGGGATGCAATGGACATCGCAGACAAGCCGGTCGTGGCATCACATTCCAATTGCAGGTCTCTTTCTACCAGTATGCGTAATTTGACGGATGAGCAGATTAAAACAATTGCCGAAAAAGGCGGTGTTATTGGCATGAACTCGGTCAGTATCTTTAATAATAAGGATAAAAAGGACGTTACTGCCTCAGACATGGCCGATCATGTTGAACATATCGCAGTAATTGCAGGGATAAAACACGTTGGTGTCGGTTTTGATATCTGCAACAGTTTCAAAGACTATTTACGAATGGGAGAACATTTTCCCGCCTACGATGTGATAAAAGACCACGCACATTTATACCAGTTTACCGGTGCGCTGATAAAAAAAGGATTCTCTGACGATGACATCATCGCAGTACTGGGCGGAAATATTATGCGTGTTTTTGCCCAGACTATTGACGGTTAAATTATTAGTCACCGACCCTGTCACTAGAAGATTGATGGATACATGATGAATCAGACACTTACATACACGCTCAGCAAGACAAAGAGACAACAACGAGCAGCTACTGGAGACTGTGCTTAAGCCATGCCACTCTAATATGGTCGGGGTTCGTCATCTCAAGATTTTCCAAGATACCAAGAGCCCGCGAGTGATCGTCCCTCTGGCCTCTGTCTTGATAGGCCCGGGCAAGTTTACAACGTCCATAGATATTGGCTGGCTCAAGAGACAGCCCTTTTTTGAGTGACTGAATTGCCTTTCCAGGTTGATTTTCCATCAGTTGGAGATATCCACGGTAAAAATGACCGAAAGAGTCCTGAAGACGAAGATCTACATATCTATCCATCAGATTCAGAGCGGTTTTGTACTGGTAATGTGCATCAACATGAGCAATCGCTAAACTTCTAATGACATCCGGATGATCGGGCTGTAAAACGTTTGCTTTGTCCAACAGGGTGATTCGCTTTTGCCCCATCGAGGTTCGTGTGTAAAGCATCCCGAGTTCAAGCAGTGTCCTGAAGTCATCACCGTTTTGCTTCATTTGCTGCTCAAGTTCCACTATTCTGCTTACTGTGGTGTTATCTTCTTCAAGCCGATATCTGTCCTCATCCCGAAGCGGTATATCCTGCCCCATCCAATATGGGCAACGAGACAATAAGTGGATGTAGGGATGTTCACCACGCTCAATCCCCCATCGTGGTGCTGGACCCATTCTCACAATTTTCCGCTGACTGACCATGTCAAACTGCCAACCCTCATCAGTCTTGCAGAACAAAAACGGGGCATTTTCCCAGCCTTTGATAGTGCCAAAGAAAACAACTGCATATTTATCATTTTTTATAATCTCGTACGATTTTTTCCCCCAGGTGCCAACATCATTTTCAAATCTGCTGTCCGGCTGGTTTATGTAAGCCCTGTAAATGAGACGGGTGACGGGCGTGTATACCCCAATATCGGGGTTGCGGTTCTTATCACGCCAGCTTTGTATGAGCGTTTGCCAGGCCTGATCTGGAGTTTGACCAGCTGGATAATTCTCACCGTAATTGGTAACACGCTCTTTTCCATAGTCCTTGAGATCAACATCCGCACCAGCGCCAGAAGAAAGAAATGCAAGATCAAGCGCATTTATCATGTCAGCATTTGCTTCATCGAGTGACATGAGATTTGAGCGAGCCTCTATCTCTTCAAGAATTGCCACAAGACCAATTTCCAGTTGCCCGCTGAGATAATAGGACTTCAGCTGCCTGTCTTCGATATACCCGGTAAAAAGATCCGTGAAGATACCTTCGAGGGCGAGACCGACCTCAATTCTGACCTCTTTTTCACCATCGTTCAAGAGCAGCAGCAGACCACGTCCATCATATTTTCGCCCTACATTCCACTCTGTGAATAATCTGGCAGCCATCTCCTGAAGTGTTTCCCTGTTAGTGGTAGATTTTACAACTGCCAGTACCACCTCTATTCCATAATCCTGGCGAATATGACTGAGAGAACGCTCAACTGATTCTGAAACTGCACCCAGAATCCCAACCTCATCAATCACTAGATCCTTGGGGCGCCCTTCCCTGCTGCTATCAGAACAACCCCAGAAACTGAGAAGAAAGGGAATTAAGGCAAGAAGGAAGATCTGTTTTTTGGCTCGCATGGCAAAGTTCAAGTGGCTGCAGAACATGAGTTTTGGGTGACTCGCGATCTCTTTGAAGCACAAATTTGCTTTTTGATTTACTACTGCAGCACCGTATCTGGCAGTATAACATCCGGTAGTTAGAATGGCTGATCGTGACAACTCAAATGTTGCCTGAAAGCGATTGACATTTTTAATAAATTTGGCGGACTGCAGCAAACGGTTATCTCAATAAAAAAACCGGCCCAAATTCAGGCCGGTTTCATTGTAATGCTATAATAAATGAAAGGATATCAGGCGCTGCGATACTCTCTCATCCGTTTCACACCTCCAAAAACCAGCAGGCTTAGAGCTATCATCGCAAGCGGAATCAGATACCCCAATCCGTTACCCAGCAGGTATGACAGTCCGATAAGTGGCAGCAGCAGCAGCCGTACCACCTTCTTTAAGAACTCGTGCCCGGCAATATAATCTGCGATCGGCGGGGAGTAGGTGTAGTAGAGGGAAACAAATTTCTTACCAGCCGTATTGGTCAGCAGGTATGAATCTCTGAACTCTCTCAGCAGGACTACATGGGGCTCAAGAAGTGAACCATAGGCTGCAGTGGCGATAAAGCAACCACCACCGCCGCCTCCTTCGCCGGAACTGCTGCCACTGCTGCCACCGCCGCCACAGGGAAGCACCGCAAGAAACTGATTTGCAACAACCCGCTGACCGGCATTTGTCAGGTGCAGGCCGTCAAAATTATACCCGCCCCATTTTGGTCCCTCCAGGGCGCTGTAAACATCCACGTATGTTACTCCATTCTGGGTTGCTTTAGCGGCAATGCCAGGATTATAGCTGTTTGGAATAGCACGGTTTTCGCTTCCAGATTCAGTGTTTGGCGTGATCGATGCGACAATCGGTATGGTGCCGGCAGCAACGGCCTTATTAATCATTGCTCCGATGTTTGCTGCGACGGTGCCAGACCCTACACCACTCCGGGCGTCATTAGCCCCTAACATTATCAGGATATAATCTGGCTGATACTGGGTCAACACACTTCCTATGCGGTCCCGTGCGGTAATAGTTGTCTCGGAATCTCTCCCCTGGTTTATCACTTGTACGTTGCAGCCAGCAGCAATCAAACTCTTCCTTAGAAAAGTAGAATAGGGCGTTGCTCCAAATCCCCGGGTGATCGAATCACCGAAAGTCACAATCTTCAGTGGCAGATCCTGGGACTGGACAGCGGGATGGACCGCAGAGAGCATGATGAAAGTCAGAACAAAAAGAATTTTCTTAAGCATTGAGTTGATCCCCGTATTTCGATGGACGTAGTGTCTCTCTTCTTTATCTAATTTTGGTAGGCCCGAACAAATATCATACCACCATTACCCAGGAAGTCAGGAAGTACGATTTTATCTGCCCCGGAATCCTCGTTTTCAGGTTCATCAGACTCCTGGACAACATCAGGACTTGACCATTCTGAGCCATCATAAACGCTTGATACTGAGACATATTTATCATCCTGAAGCTGCTTCCAGGAAACCGACACCCCATCCTCACCATTCAACTCGATAACGGGCAGCGTATCAGGAACCTCATTTGGTTCGTGAAGGATCTGTGTCTCGGACCATTCTCCATCCTTATTGACAGCATAATAAATATCGTCAAGATCACCATCGCTGGCTGACCACACAACCCAGACAGCATCGTTTTTATCGATTACCGCCGACGGTCCGCTATTGGATTTCATCTCAGATGCCAACGATTTACTTTTTTCCCATTCCCCTGCGATACCGGTCGTATATCTTATTTCGGTCCTGTTGTTGTCATAGGCTGTCCAGAAAAGCCATCTGGTTCCACCGCTGTCACGGTCAATCACGGGGTGCATATTATCGAAATAATCATCGGTCACCATCACCGGGTCAGACCAGGTTCCCCCACTATTTGTCGTAAGAAAAATCTCCGGTCGGATACCATCCGATTTCGTCCATACCACATCAATTTCCTGCTGAGCCGGCAATTCTTCGGCAGCTACGGTGACCGCACCAACCATCGCCAATGCAGTTACGCAAAAAGTTGTCAAACCTAGCCAGGTGTAAAATGTTCGTTTCTTCATCAGTTTTTCACCATTATCTTTGAGCTGGATCTTCGTCAATTAATACTGAACTGTCACATCAATGTAAATTTCCGTAACCAGAAGGATCTCTTTGGACAGGATTCTCGCCTATGCTGCCAGGATGAATAATAATTTCTGTCAACCGCGATACTATACTACTGGCGATTTACTTTTTCAACTAATCTTCAAATCTTTCTGGGAACTATTCCTGGTTCTCTGGAAAATCACCGCCACCTGTCAGGTTCTCTCGTATCCTGTAATACCAGTTTCCCAGATAGTTCTCAGAACTTGTGTAGATGATTGACAGGGCTATCGACACAGTCACGTTGAAGCTGTAAACAGTTAAATACAGGAGCGGCGTAGAGGAGACAGCTTCTGCAAGTCTGCCAGCAAACAGAAACGGAATGGAGCAAATCAGCCCCTGAATCAGGTACACCGTTAATGAATTGTTACCAATCCATTCCAGACCCGGTGCTATGCGGCTGATTCTTGAACGGATTGTCTTATTCCAATAGGGTCTGATCAGCACAAATACATGTACCAGAAGAAGACTATATACCAGCCATTCTATTGAAGGAGGAAATTTGTACCGCGACAGTCGTAGCTCGCCACCATCCATTTGCAAGATGAACCAGGCCACAAGACAGTTCACGACAAAAGAAAACAATACCAGAGGCGCCGATAGCTCTTCTTCCTTAATGCGATAAACCGTCCCGAGTACATAAAAGAAGCTGTAGAAGAAGATATCACCCCATGACCGCAATAAGAACACATGGCCTTTATATTCGTAGGTCATCAGATAATAGAGGATAAGCAGAACGAACAGCACCACATACTTAAAACGGGGAAAAAATGGAATACCGACCATCACCGGGACCAGCAGCAACATCGGAAAATAGGTGTGCAGATACCACAGGTTACCGTAATATCCCTTAAAATATCCCCAGAGTTCTCCCGAGAGCTTCAATGTGAACATACTCAAGAGGCTGGCTGGAAGTCCGTCAGGAATACGATCTCTGAAAAAATAGACCCAGAGTAACGTACCAGCTGCAACCAGTATCGTTATAACCAGATACCTCAGGTAGAGCCGAACAAGCTGGCGCAGGACCTGACGTCCACAACTCAGAAACCCCGAATATCTGACAAAATAGCCGGAAATAAAAAAGAAAATCGGGATATCAACAAAATAGGCCAACTCCCTGAGAAGGTCAGGGGTGTATGGTTTCAGGGACCAGTAGACGGTATGGATATTGATAACCGACAAAATCATCATTCCCTTGAAGGCATCAAAGTATGTATCACGCACCTTGTATATCAAATTCATCCTCTGGCTGGAACAGCCATATTTCTCTGACTGACTGCTGCCAGCTGCCGCTGGACTCGCCAGTTCCCAGACACAGTCTGTCCGATTGCACCGGCAGAATATAAAACTCCCGGCTCACATCTCCAACCACCGGATTGCTTGTCACAAGTGGTGACAAGCGGTCACCTTGGAAGACCACCATAACATGTCCCAAATATCATTGCCATTCTCGGATAATTGAAAACCATTTTCCGATGCCATTCAGGATAATGGATGGTCTGGTACTGGTTTTTCATACGTGATGCGATTTCTCCAGGGGGCATCCTGATGGTTTCAGAAGCCTCGCTGGCTGATATGCTTCCTGGTATTTTCCATTCGTTGATGTTAAGGAACTGCACGTTTGACTTGAGAAGGGGCTGAATTGATATGGTGAGAGGATTTCCAGGACGATATCATCTCGTATCAACAGTACGGAAATTTCCGGACAGATCGACACGGTAGTGTTGCTATGAAACGTTGGCTGTCTGCGAACAAGATACCAGGCTGCTGCTGTCATCCTTCAAACCAGCCAGGAACATTACAGCCCTGAGTCAATGATGGTGCTGCCCTTTGTACGAACCGGGATAGATTCCTTTTTTGGTTGGCTGGGAAAACAATATCTGCTGCTGAAAAAGTTCCTTCCAGTTCGAGGGGGGGTGGGTGTAGACAGCTATTGAGTTGAATGATCTCTTGATCATGGAGCCATCTGCCATTTCAATAATTACGGTGCCTACTTTATTGACTTCGTGAACAATTCCGTACGAACGATTTATGCTCCTTGAAGTGCTATCGGGGTTATCAGCTATAACGATGTCGCCTTTTTGCATGGTTTTCTCGATTTGTTTTGAAATATAAACAATAGTATAAGCACTAACACGTCCAGAAATTAAATATTCGTTCCCTGATATCATCTTATACCAGTTAAGTTCCTCCAGAGTTCCTCTTCCCGGGCGCTCTGATAGAACGTTCAGCAATAAAAGCCGGGGCCGCCAAGTGCCAGATCAGTTGAGCGACCTGGAAAGTGAACAGGTCCTGAAATAAGAACAGATTTACAGGCATCAAAAGATTTCCTCTGCCGACTACCGGACTTCTCTCAAAGTTGTGAAGACACGGCCTTCATGAGCATGGCAAAGGATAATGGACTATGGCACACATGGAGATTGACTCAAACATTCGTCTCTGAACCTGCCATAAATAGGTGAATTACAATCTACAAAGCTCACTTTTAACTACTGAATATCGTTTCCAGCATCAGACAAGAAATTAGTTTTTCTAACGATAACAGTCGTGTTTTCTTCTTTCCCTGCCAACGCTTTGACCCTAGCCCCTCTGATGCCTTCAGGATTTAAAGGAGGCTTCTCAAGTAAGTACATATTCAAGACCTCCTGGATAACCAGGTCGGGAGAATTATCTATGTATATCTCCGGCAGAAAACTATAAACAGTCCTGAAGTTGATTGTATTTTTTGCGTGTTTACTAAAATATCCAAAATACTTTTCTGAGAATGAATCACCTATAACGAAAATCAATGGAACCTCAGCATTTTCGTTCTGAAGGAGCCGAAATTTTGTTTCTACTCCACCAAAAACTTTGATTATTTTTGGGGGAGAGCTTTTATCACTGATGCCTTTTTCCCCCAAAGTACCTATTCCAGAATAAATCGATCCGGGTTTGGGAAAGAATGTAAGATACGTCTCGTTTTTATGTTTAGCGGGCTTCATCCCTAACATGTAGATGAACGGCACACTCACCCAGTCAGTTCGCCGATGAATCGTAAACTCCTCGAGTTGAGAAGCCTCAAATTGATATTTGGGGTACGCCCGGTTTATTTCATCAATAATTGCCTGATAAGCCACGAATGAACCATAATAATTCCAGTGAAAATCAGTCTTGTAATAGAGTAGCAAGTCATTATTGGTACCCGTTTCCCTGGAGTGCTGTTTAGCGGCAATAAGATGACTACGTAAGTCAACAGCGGGAACTATCGAGTTTTCTTTCAGATACATCATCAATTGATCATACCGAGTCGGCCTGTTCAACTTCATTTTTAAATTGAGAATACGCGACGGTAGATTTTCCGGATAGACGAGCGCTTTCGTTGGAGCCAGAGCGAATACATAATCAATTCCCTGCTCTTTCAGCCAGTAATATCGTTCCTCTAAACATATCAACCATTTTCTTAGATCCTCTTCTGAGAATGGACTGAGCCCCATATAGTCTGTTATATTATCAAAAGATCCTGTCATCTCAGACTCAACCCTTCTTTGTCCATATCCTTCAAAAAACATACCGTTTTTCCCGAGGATGACTCTGCTCGTTGGCGTAAAGCCTAGACGAAATATTTTGGTGGCTGCGTTGAGGTTGACAAGATCATACCTATATGGAAAATGAGATGAAAATTTACGCTCAATAACGTTGATTAGTGATTTCAATCTATTATGAAGGGTTTCTTCTTCTGCATTTGAACGAAAATCAGAGATAGATTTACTGACATCTTTTACGAAGTCTAAATCCGGAGAAATGGCTCGATAGAGAGGCCAGACTACAATGAATAGAAAGCAACTTGTAATGAAAACAGGGCGGATTGAAATAGTTACCAGTCGGTTCACACCATATCTTGAAAATGCAATTGTGGACCTGAATGTCGAGTACGTAAAGAGACAAAATAACAGCAACATAGCCGTGTATGACCAGTCAAGATTATTACCCGCCAAAAGGAGAATGAATATAACCGTCAAAGTTTCAAGCGAATAATCAACTGAATTATTGCTAAACAATCGATACAAAAGCAGACCGAGAGTCAGACAGGTGAGAAACAAAACCACAAGATATACGCAGATTTTCAACCAGCCAGGGCGTGGGACAGGATACCCTTTTAGATAGAGCGTTGGAATTCCTTCACTGAATTCTAGCCTTAACCCTTCATCGATCTGCTTGAGAGTTACGTCACTCGTTTGAACAATATAGCTTTCAATTTGCTTCGGGTTTAAACGTTCAACAACGCCAAATCTGGAGAAAGATAATCGCTGTATGGTAAGCCCTTTTTTTTTGAGACCTCCTCCAGGATGAACTCTGAGAATTTCATCTGTGTATTGCAATCGCACAGTCAATTCTTTATTCTGTTTACCCGTCGAATATTTCACCTGAGATAGTCGATTTCCATCGTATCGCCCCTTTTGGTCAGGGGGAAGAATTACAAGAATGCCAACCTCGTCAGCAACAAATTCAACTTCTACCACAAAACTATTATAAAATTTGTCAAAGAAGATGAGATGGAAAATCGCCAACAGCAAACTCGAAACCAGAATTGAGTACCCTATTTTAGTTAATGACCTGTCTTGACTCAACATCATATCCACTAAAAACGGTAATATAAGAATGGATTATGAGATCCACTCATGAGTTCTGCTGAACTGTAAATTACAATAAACAACATCCAGATTATCATGCTTATAGTAGAGACACCCTTTAGCAAATACTGTGTTTTCATCTTAGCTTGGACTAGATGTGTTGAGTATTGTGACATCATTCGCGGCACAATGGGAAACATAAAAATAATGCCTACAAAAAGAGCAATATAGAACTCTGTGTTCATTGTGGCAAAGAGTCCAGCATCAAGATAGGGCGGATATGAAAAATTACCCAAGGATTTTATGTAGGTGACAGCCTGTTCAAGTGATTCTGATCTGAAAAAGACCCAGCCGAACATTACAACCAGCATTGCATAGATATGTTGTATGGCTCGGGGCAAACGACCTATCACTTTTCCCAGTGCCCCTCTCTCTAGAACTAAGAAAAGGCCATGAAATAATCCCCAGATGATAAATGTCCAGCTCGCACCATGCCACAAACCGCAGAGGAAGAATACCGTTAACAAATTGAAGTAGGTGCGGCCTGGAGATCTTTGATTACCGCCGAGCGGTATATATAAATAATCCTTGAACCAGCTGGAGAGTGATATGTGCCAGCGTCTCCAGAAGTCCTGGATTGATCTCGCACTATAGGGGTAATTGAAATTCTCAAGAATGTGAAATCCGAACATTTTGCCAAGACCTATGGCCATGTCAGAATACGCCGAGAAATCGTAATATATCTGTAAGGAATAGGTGAGCATACCAAGCCATAATATCCCTGCGGGAAGGGTTTCGGACGGCAGAGAATAAATATGATCAGCTACAGCCCCAATATTGTTTGCAATCAGCACCTTCTTTCCTAACCCGAAAACAAATCGTTGGACCCCATATTGGAAACCTTCGAAGGTAACAGTGCGTTGTACAATTTGCTGGGCAATATCATGATATCGAACAATCGGGCCAGCAATTAATTGGGGGAAAAGTGAAATGTAGAGAGCAAGAGCTATTGGTCGCTTTTGCACAGCAGCAGTGTTTCGATAGACATCAACGATATAAGAAATTGCCTGGAACGTGAAAAATGATATGCCTATAGGCAGATGGATGTGAATATCTACCAGCGTGCCAAATATGGATTCCAAACCCAAATAACTCAAAGTATCAAGGAGGAAATTGCCATATTTAAAAAACACGAGCGGTACTAAATTAAGAGTAATCCCAAATATTAAAAAGAATTTACATTTTTTGGGTTTAGATTTGGAAGAATCAATCAGAATCCCGAATATCCAGTTAATACTGATCGAAAACAACATCAGCAGGACGTACCCGACTTCTCCCCAGGCGTAGAAAAACAGGCTCGCTGAAAGCAAAACGAGATTCCGACGCTTAGGCCCAACACCAAAGTAAAATATCAGTGTAACGGGAAGAAAGAAAAACAGGAAAAATATAGAACTAAAAATCATAGCTAAATAAGACGGTGGGTGATAATAGGCTGCTGCCTGAGAGCATCTTTTACATACCCGCTAATCAGAACCACAAATAAATTAGACCATACTACCCTACTCATTCCATGCTAACAATATGTTTGCTTTTCATATTTCATAATCACAGTGGAACAGCTGCAGAGAGAGGGGTTCCTGTGCACCCTTAATTGTTCTACCACTGTAAAAGTATTATTCCATAATCGATATTCCGGTGACCCTGGTGGAAGCCATATTATTCTCATGCCTTTTGTTTTCCATCCGCCTATCAAGTTAATTGGTTTGCAGGAAACTGATGAGTTTTTTTCAAAGTAAATGATAACTCTCAATAAAACAGACATTTACCTGATCTACCAGAAGCAGCTGATCGACATGTATAGCAGACACAGTTTTGACTATCTCACTCTCAAGTTCTGACCTTGGAGGGTTACGTTGGCATGAAATGAAATTACCTCTCAACACCATCATGGAATATGGATCACCATAGTAAAATGAATTGAAAACATGGGGCAGTGACATTTGACAATTATACTTTACCTAACACAAACAAGTGATTATCATGCAAGTCATTATCGTAGCGTTAACCTGATATTGCCCCCCTCTCCTGGAGACATTTTATAGAATCTCGGTCTTATCCATGCTCTTTCCGGCGTTATTATTTTACTTTTCCGCTAATGCCATTGCGGCAAATGGTTCCGACAAGAAAACGCTCCCCACACAACCGAACGAATCTTCAGAGATTACAACCGAAGCTGTTCAGCCACCGTCAGAGAGTACGGATACAGCTGACGCAAGTGCTGCTGAGACTGGTCTTTCTCCAATTTCACCGCTACCAGAGAGGCAGTTCATATCTCAATGGCTCCATATGCTTGACTCCAAAGGAGATGACGATGTCGGCGAATCGAGCGTTATGGCCTACGCTCCTCAGGTACCCGGTGATCTCTTGCGGACCATTCAATCGACAAGAGAGGGAGGCCCCGGGTTCTGGAGTGTATTTTTTCGCTCGATTCTGGCAATTGGTCTCGGGTTTCTTTTCGTTTTTATCTTTAAGCGAACTGCAAAATCGAAACTGGATAGACTGAACGAGCTCTCACCGCCTCAATCAGAGGCGCTTGCACTGATCTGGACCGGATTGGTACGCAACCTCCCCGCTCTCGCCGGAATGCTGGTGCTTGCCATTTCAGCCACGATCATATTCCTCTTATTGGCTGGGGATATCGCTGTCAAAGGACGGATGCTTTTTCAGTTAATACTTGGGATTATTCTCATTTTTACAATCTGCTCCATCATCAGTCGAATTATTTTCTCGCCAGACAACAGTGAGCTGCGACCCTTTGAAATTGATCAAACTCTTGTAAAACCACTCTATAACGCTTTCAAATATTCACTTGCAATACTGGCGTCCGGGCTTCTCTTCGTTAGCATGGTGAGAGAGCTTGGTGCTCGCCCACAGTCGGTAATCTGGGTCATTATCATTCTGGGTACGATCATTATTGCGCTCTACTGCTACCTGATCATTTATCTAAAAAAGCCGGTTTCCTCTGCCCTTCTCGCCAGACTCGAAGTGGAAGACGGAGGATGGATCAAACGACAGCTCGCCTCTTACTGGCATTCAGTGGCACTTCTTTATTTAGCCCTGGTCTGGTTAATCTGGATCGGTCAGCAGATGGCCGGTACAGCACAGGGAAAAGGTGCGTTTTTCATCAGCATGCTCATCGTTCCAATCTATTTTGGACTCAGTTATGGAGGGAAACTGGTAATTTCTGCCGTCATTGAGTCATTGGGACTTGGAAAGGTGGAGGAAGATGAGTTAGCCGATCCCGCTGATGAGTTGGAACGTAAAGAAGAGAGTATCAGACGGCAGAGAGCGATAACAGAAAAAACATACGCCACGTTCAGGCTGGTCCTGATAGCTGTCCTTGCCACCTGGATCCTGTCTCTCTGGGGATATAATATTCCATTTGCTACAGCTGCCATGAAGGCGCTCTTTGAGTCAATTGTTATACTGGCCCTGGCCTTAACATTTTGGCGTTTTGCCAATGCCTACATTGAGAATAAGCTCGAAGAAGCAACACCGGAAGTTGAAGAGAGTAAAGAGGATGATGATAACGAATTCGGCGGCGGCGGCCCGGCGGGTCGAAGCCACACATTATTGCCGATGCTTCGCAAAGTCATTGGTACCATTCTCGTGGTCATGGTCATTCTCATCGTCATCTCCTCTCTGGGCGTTAATATCGGTCCGCTTCTTGCCGGTGCCGGTGTGCTTGGCCTGGCCATTGGGTTTGGCGCCCAGAAACTCGTCTCAGATATTCTCTCAGGATTCTTCTTCCTGCTCGATGATGCCTTTCGGGTTGGCGAATATATTCAGACAGGGTCAATACGTGGTACTGTTGAAGCGATCACACTCAGAAACGTGATGCTCAGGCATCACCTGGGCATGCTGCAGGTTGTTCCACATAGTGATCTCGGGGCAGTCACCAACTATATGCGCGGCGGAATTGTCATCAAATTCCCTCTGGAATTTCCTTACGATACAGATATTGATCTGGTAAGAAGAATTATCAAGAAAGTCGGTGTAGCGATGCTTGAAGATGAGGACCTCGGTGATGATTTTATCCTGCCAGTCAAATCTCAGGGAGTTTATCAAATAACCAATTCGGTAATGGTGATCAGAGCAAAATTCACCGCAAAACCGGGCAAACAGTTTGTCATCAAGCGAGAGGCCTTGAGGCGCATAACAGAAGCCCTGAATGCCAAGGGTATCTACTATGCACATCGTAAAGTAATTGTTGATTTCCCTGAACAGGCGAAACCTGATTCAGTCGACCAGGAAACCCAGCAGAAAGTCTTGCAGGCGGCAGCTGCCGCTGCCCTCCTTGCTGAAGAGCAGCAAGCCAAAGTAGATCCGACGGAACCATAAATTCGTCTTACGAAAATCAATCAGCCTTATAGTTTAAGGTATCCCGTTGATCCTGGAAGACTGCTTGGTCTTCCGGGATCAGTTATTTACATGCACAAGGCCTTATGCAGCACCTGCTGAGCCTTGGCAAATTCAGAACGTTCCACAATAAACTGCATATTTGTCTGGCGCGTTGTCTGGGAGACCGCCAGTATATTGATATTACCTACGGCGAGCGCCTGGGCTGCGCGTGCCATGATTCCCGGCTGGGCAATATTGGAACCGATGGCGCAGACAATAGCGACGGGGCGGGTTGAAATCAGCTCAAAAGTATCGGTCAGCTCAGCAATCAGATGGGGCGTGCATTCTCGCTCAGTGACGATTAAATCGATGGTATTGGCGTTGGTAACCTTACTGATGTATGAGACCCGATGTTTACCGAAAATTCCCATGATACGACTGTCAAATCCCACCTCCCCGACCATTCTGGTATCATGAACCTCCAGACAGGTCACACTGCTTGAACCGGTAACAATTTCCACCTTTGATGTCGGCGCAATAAAGTCATTGGTTATCAGTGTTCCGGGATGATCCGGATCAAAGGCATTTTTAACACGAATGGGAATCATACTGATTTCAAGCGGTTTCGAGGCTCTGGGATGAATTGCCTCCATGCCGACATCGGCCAGTTGATCCGCCACATCATAGTTTGTGTTACAGACGGGATGAGCATCTTCTTCACCGACAACCAGCGGGTCCCCGGAACAAAGATGGTATTCCTTATGGATGATGGCCTCACGTGCCCTCAGTAAAACAGCGATCTTTGAAAAAGTAACCTCTGAATATCCACGATCAAACTCCCGCATGATGCCCTCTGTACCCTTGGTATATCCAGTGGCAAAACAGATGGTCGAAAATGGATCGATTTCATCAAAACTGTCCTTGATCCGCCTGTCGATAGTGAGTTGCCGGCCATCTTCCCAGCCGCTCAAATCGACAAAGGTGGCATCATATCCGCGATTCTGCAGAATATTGGCCGAATTGAAAGCACTATGCATTTCACCCAGGGAGGCCAGGAGTTCTCGGGCAGCAAGAAGCAGTTCCTGACGGGTTACATAGCCTGAGGCCAGGACATTGTCCATACTTCGCAGGATATTGATGGCAAGATCAATACGATCTTCAATAAAATCATTCGCTTCCTGGAGATGTAAACCGATTGAAACAAAACTTTCGTTCAGCTCAAAAAGCCGATCCCTCAGAGTGAGCATCTTTTTGGGATAGTTTTCCTGCTCCTCAAAGAGTTTGTATATACCCGGCTGTCCTGTTTTCTTGTGTTCAAGCAATTCGTTGGTCACTCCGGCGTATGCCGATACAACGTAAACACGTCCATAGATATCGTTTTTCCGGCGCAGGATAATATTGTCAATGATCTCCGGGAAACGAGACAGCGAGGTGCCACCAATTTTTTCAACCCTCAAATTTAAGCTTTCCATTCTCTCTTACCATTTATTTTATGATCCAAAGAAGTACTGCCAGTAATAATATGAGCCAGAGGGATCATGGCTAACCCATAAATTTCATGAGCATTTTGTAAAAACTACATAAATCGATCAATGCTGCAACCCGTTCAACAGAGGCGAACCAGAGCAATCCCGCTTCGCTGTTGTTATTTTCATTCTGAACATATGGTACATCACAGGTCAATTTGACGAACAGGCTGCCTTAACTGCTGAGACATTGGTGCTAAACAGACCTCAGGTTGGCGCTCCATTGCTGATCCACGAACCTATCCGAAAAAAAATAATGAAACAAGCGCTTTTTCGCGATCGATTCCCGCAAGCCAGACGCTTTCAACGTTCTGGATATCTCAGTTACAGAGGTTAAGAAGGTAAAAGTGGACTAACCCTGAAGAGACCAAACGATATTCAACGGCCATAATGCACCTTGAACTATTCAGCCATAACAGGCTCGACTATTGGAAAACTCATGGTGAAGGTCGTTCCCTGATCAGGGTTTGACCGGACATCAATATATCCCTGGTGAGCCTCAACGACCTCTTTTACCAGAGACAGGCCAAGTCCCGACCCGGTGATATGTCGGGTTGCTTTTCCTTTAACTCGGTAAAAACGATCGAAAATATGAGGAAGGTCTTCCTTGCTGATGCCAATACCCGAATCACTGAAAACCAGGTTGGCAAATCCACCCGACAGCGACGTTGTAACATCAACGGATCCTCCATCAGGTGTATATTTAATCGCATTGGAGACAATATTCATAATAGCGGTACGAATATGATCGTAATCCACATTAAACCACCAGTCATCCTGGCAGGGCAGGTATCTGACTTCAATATTTCTTGCTTCTGCCTGCGGTGCGGCAACCTCCACAATATCCTTAATAATATCATGACCCCGGGTTGCCTCCAGGTTAAAAACAACGGTCCCGCTTTCAAGTTTTGAAAGATTAAGCAGATTGTCAATGAGACGCAGCAGGTCCTTTGTCCTGACGGTCATGCGGCTATGAAGCTTATTACAGGAATGCAGTGCTTCATATTTACAATCAACCTGAAGCGCATAAATCATCTGTTCTATAGAGGCCAGCGGCGACTTTAATTCATGGGCTACCATGGCCACGAAATCTGACTTCATCCGGTCGATTTCCTTATTGGTAGAAACATCCTCGAATGTTGTTACCGATCCGAGAACCACCCCTGATAACGAAACGACAGGAGAACAATGCGCTTTGAGATACCGGCGGGAGATCGACCCTGGGATGAATTCCCGCGTGACAACCACACCCTTGTTCATCGCCTCCTCGATCATCTGCAGAGCAACATCATCACTAATCGAATCCGAAAAATGTTTGCCCACCACTGGGTCTGTCTGAATTTCCAAAAGCTTTATGGCGGCCGGATTATGAAGAACAACAACCCCCTCAGGGTCTGTGATCAAGACAGCCTCAGCCATGCAGCCAAACACCGTCTTCAGCCGGCTTTGTTCCTGCTGGATGGCATTGAGGCTTAAACTCCGCTCTTCCCGCAATTTCTCAGCCTCTGCTTTCAAGGTAATTTTGTCAACGGCACGTTCAACAACAATACGGATATAGTCAGGCGTGAATGGTTTTCCGACAAAATCGAATGCTCCCCGCTTCATTGCAGTAACCGCTTTTGATACGGTAGCAAATCCGGTTACCACAATAACCTGAATGTGTGGCTCGTGCTCTTTTATCCACTCAAGTACGCCAAATCCATCTATGCCGGGCATCATCAGATCAAGCAGAACGATATCAAAACCGCTCTGCTTGATCATTTCAATACCGCGTTCCCCGCTTTCGGCCTTGTCAACGGTATATCCTCGCCCTGAGAGGGCTCTGGAAACACCTTCGCGAATTACTTTTTCGTCGTCGACTATGAGTATGCGCACCGTATCCATTTAGTTTTTTCCTTATCAATAAGACAACAGCAGCAATCTGCAGAAGCGAGAATCACGCTGTGTAAATAAGCCTCAGATACAGACGTTTACTGCAGCCAGCTTTTTATACGTTCAAGTAATTCCTTGGGTTCCACCGGTTTTGGCATGTAATCTTCAGCCTCACTTTCAAGCATATCTCTATGGGTATAGGTGCTGGTGGTTACCCGGTCGGCAACTGCGGTAAGCAGAATGATCGGTATCTCCCTTGTTGCATCATCAGCCTTCAGTTTAGCGCAGGCTTCATGGCCATTCATCACCGGCATCATGACGTCAAGAACAATCAGGTCTGGTTTCTGTTCTGCAACGGCCTCAAGCCCTTCCTGTCCATCATAAGCAACCTGCACATCGTACCCGCCACTCTCAACTATAACTTTAACCGCTTCAACAAAATCCGGATCATCATCTACTAACAGAATATGCTTTTTATCCGTCATCATTCTCCTCCATTAAAAAGTGATGCTGCACTTTTCGCCTTGATTATTGATCTACAACCGGGCGGGGCAACATCCCTGCTCCACCGATTATTTCAGCCAGTTTTTCCTCCCATTCTATCGCCATCACATGCACGCCGGCAATTCCCTCCATCTCTTTCAGCTCTCCTATCTGCTCAATGCAGACCTCAATTCCCTTGGCAGCCTGTTTTTCTTTCGGCTCATCAGCAATTCTCTTTATGACTTCTTCAGGAATATCAATACCAGCCACCATTCGGTTCATAAATTTGCCCATTCCTGCAGATTTAAGCGGGGTCACACCAGCCAATATTTTTATTTTTTCATGGAGTCCCTGCTTCTTGGCATCTTCCATATACTGGATAAATTTCGGCATATTATAGATACACTGGGTCTGGACAAAATCTGCTCCCGCCTCCATCTTTAATTTCAACCGTGCCACTCTTATCTCATAGGGATCGGCGAACGGGTTTACCGCACAGCCAATATAAAATTTCAGGGCTCCCTCAAGTTTGTCGCCTGATGGAAAAACGCCATCGTCCCGCATGGTCTTCGCCAGGTGGATAAGTTGCATTGAATCAATATCAAAAACATTTTTTGCCTGCGGGTCATCTCCGAATTTCTGATGATCACCTGAAAGGCACAGAAGATTCCGTACACCAAGCGCCGATGCTCCAAGAAGATCCGACTGCAGGGCTATGCGGTTTCTATCTCGGACGACCATCTGGATCAGCGGTTCCACTCCCGCATCCTTGACCAGCATACAGCCTGCAAGAGAACTCATTCTGACAACAGATGTCTGGTTATCCGTTACATTGCAGGCATCAACATTACCTTTGACAAAAGCAGCTTTCTCCAGGACGACGTTGGGGTCTGCACCCCGTGGAGGTCCGCATTCAGCGGTAACTGAGAAATGACCGGCAGCGAGAACCCTTTCGAGATTGCTTCCTGATTTCATTATATCATATCCTCCCTGATAATTCGGCGCGGACCGCCATCACGCGAGCTATCCCACCCTTTATACGGTTTGATCTTGCCGTAATTATCCATCTGGTCGAGTGCTTTCAGGCGGTCGATGATCAACTGCCATCCACATTCGACATCTTTTGACACCTCGCATTTTCCTGAGACAGAACCGCCGCATGGCCCGTGAAAAATCGATTTTGCGCATCTGGTTACCGGACAAATCCCCCCGGTCAGGTGAAGAACACAGTCGCCGCATCCCTGACAGCGCTCAGCCCATTCACCCTGCCGTTCCGTTACTCCCAGGAAACCGGTGTTTATTCCAGGCAGGAGGGGGGTAATGGTGAACTTTTCAGCCAGGAACTGAATGCCGGCCCCGCAGGCAATTGAAAGCACTGCCTGGTAGTCCTCCACGTAAGGCCGCATCAGCTCAATGTATTCAGGATCACATTGGCGCTCGAGGCAGACCTCTTTAATCTTTATTTTTTTACCGAGTGCCTCGCGTGCCAGTCTCAAGGTAGAGGAAAGAACCTGTACCTCCTTGTCTCCTCCTACCCGACATACGGTCACACAACCAAAACAGCCGGCCACGATGATGTTGTCATAGGGTTCCACCATTGCCAATATCTCTTCAATGGGTTTGGGCGTTCCGGTAATCATCTTTCAACCTCCTGTGAAGACGCCTGGTACTCGGCCTTTCGACTCACATTTATAGGGCTTGGTCCGAGCTCTTCTATCTTTTCAACAAATTCGTTAGCAAAAGCAGCAAATTTGGCTCCCTCACCGGCACTCAGATTATACATTCGCACCCGATCCGGACCGATTTTGATCTGCCCAAGAATATTATAGACCCGCTCTACCCGGGCACGGGCGCGGATATTACCATTAACATAGTGACAATCTCCCTCCAGACAGCCGATAACCATCACACCATCTGCACCATTTTCAAATGCTTTCAGCAGCAATGATTCATCAATTCTCCCCGTACATGGTAACATGACGATACTGGTCTCGGGAGGGTATGAACGTCTTTCCGAACCTGCCAGGTCCGCAGCGGTATACGCTCAGTGACGACATGCAAAAACAATGACACTGGGGGCAAAGTCCTCCATCATTTTCCTCCTTTTGCGTCTGCATACTCTGTTTCAGTATAGGATTGCAGCTTGGCGTTGATATTCTTATCCTCGAATCTGCCAAGTGTTATTGTCTTAGCGGGACACTCTGCGACACATATTCCACAGCCCTGACAGAGTGCAGGATTAATATAGGCGGTATGCTGCTCGTTGATGACGGGAACGTTATACGGACAAGCCCGTACACAGGTCAGGCAGACAGCACAGTTTTCAGGTTCGACAGTAGAGTAAACTCCCGACAATTTCAGTTTATTATTTGACAATATTGTTGATGCCCGGGCAACAGCTGCCTGGGCCTGGGCAATTGTCTCACTGACATTTTTCGGCCCATGTGCCGTTCCTGCCATAAACAAGCCCTCGCTGGGAAGATCAACCGGTCGTAATTTCGCATGGGCTTCAATGAAGAAACCGTTATCGTTGCGAGGAACACGCAGCATTGAGGCAAGTTCCTCAGTGTCATGCGGTACAATGCCCGTGGAAAGAACCAGAATATCGGGCTGCAGACTCACCTTCATACGGATGGAGGGGTCCAGAACAGTGACGTCTACCATGGATTCAGCTATCATTATTTCCGGTGCTGAGGTCTCCGGGTCAAACCGTATAAAATTCACACCCTGCAATCTTGCCTTGCGGTAGTCAAGCTCACCAAGCCCGTAGCAGCGCATATCCCGATACAGGACATCAACACGAATATCCGGGTTACGCTCCTTGAGACGAAGCGAATTTTTGATCGCCTGGTTGCAGCAGATTCTCGAACAATAATCAAGATGTTCACTGCAGCGGGACCCTGCACACTGCAGCATAACAATACTTTTCCATGATGATGCTCGGACAGGATCATTAACAATCACCGTCTCAAGATCAGTCTGGGTCAACACATCAGCATGCTCATTGAGACCGTAGAGATCTGGCCGGGATTCCGTTGTGCCTGTTGCCACGAGCGTTGCCCCATGCTTTATCTTACGGGTACCGCCTGTTGGGGTCATCACATCTGTCTCAAAGGAACCGACAAAACCACCTTGGTCAACCACCATAGAGCTGGTTAAAACCCTGATCAGTTCGTTATTCATAACCCGCTCTTTCAATGAGATCAGAAAGGGGCTAAAATCCTGGCCGTCCCAGCTCCGTTGCAGAAATCGGACCTGTCCGCCAAGCTCTTCCTGCTGTTCTACCAGATAGACACCAAATCCCTGCCCGGCAGCTTCAAGCGCGGCTGTCATACCGGCCACACCGCCGCCAATCACCAGCAGGCTCGTATCTACATCAAACTCAAGTTCGGTCAGTGGTTCAGCCTGGGCCGCATTGGCAACTGCCATACGCATCAGGCGTCGTGATTTCTCGGTTGCTTTTTCCGGTTCAGACGAGTGAACCCAGCTGCAATGATCACGAATATTGGCCATATCAAAATAATATTTGTTAATCCCTGCCTGTCGAAGGGTCGACATGAAAAGAGGCTCATGCGTGCTTGGCGAACATGCTGCCACCACTACACGGTTCAACCGGTGCTCTTTAATGATATCTTTCATGCTCTCCTGGGAATCCTGGGAGCAGGTATAGAGCGGTCGGTCGGTGTACACAACATTGGGAAGCGTTTTGGCATACTCCTCGACATCGGCAACATCAACCACTGAAGCAATATTGGAACCACAATGACAGACAAAGACCCCGATTCTGAGTTCCTCGTCCGGCTCAGCTATATGCTCCTGGGGAAGTATCTCTTCAGTCAACAGTGACCCGCGTGCAGATGCCAGGCTGACGGAAGCCGCCTGGGCAGCCCCCGAAGCCTCACTCACCGTCTCGGGTATGTCCTTGGGACCGTTAAAGGCACCGCTGACAAAAATGCCAGGTCTCGATGTTTTCAATGGAGTGAAACCGTCTGTTAATGCAAAACCAAAGTCATCCATATCAATATCAAGCGCGCCTGCCAACTGCTTGGTGGTCTCTGGAACCTGAATCCCGACAGAGAGTACGACCATCTCAAAGACTTCTGAATGTCTCTCTCCAGAATCATCTACATAACGCAGTTCAAGATCACCTGTCTGTGGGTCTTCAAACACTCGACTGACCATTGCCCGTACGTAGCGCACGTTGTTTTCCTTTGCCCGGGTAATATAGCCGTCAAAATTCTTCCCGAAAGAGCGCATGTCGATGTAAAAAATCGTTGGTTCTATGGATGAGTCATGCTCTCGGGCAATAAATGCCTCTTTGGTTGCATACATGCAGCAGACGGAGGAGCAGTAGTCCCGGTTGCAGGAATTATCGCGGGACCCGACACATTGTATCCAGGCAATTTTTTTCGGATGCCTTCCGTCGCCAGGACGCAGAACAGCACCTGACGTGGGACCGGAAGCAGAGAGAAGCCGCTCAAACTCAATACTGGTGACAACGTTTTTATGAATTCCATAACCAAACTCACCGCGCTCCCTGGCATTGAAAACCTCTATCCCCGGAGAGAAGATGATTGAACCAATCTCTATCTCTTTTTCTTTTTCAATGTGTGCGTAATCGATGGCCCCGACACCGCAAATCGTTTTGCAGGTACCGCAGGCTCCTGTATTGAGCTGCACACAACTGTCTTCACTGATAACCGGTACCCGGGGTACAGCCTGAGGGTAGAAGATATTTACCGGTTTTCTGGTATCAAGCCCCTCGTTAAACTCATTATACAGCGGTCGCGGCTCCTTGTTGGTAAGCTCAGAAATTTCAAGAAAACTAACCGGGCAGACGGAGACACATGCCCCGCACACCTGGCAGATATCCCTGCCAGCCTCAATACCATCCGGAACCATTTTCAGGGCCCCAATCTGCATGACCTTGGTGCACATCATCGCACAGAGACCGCAGCGGATACAATCATCCTTGTCCCGGCCGCCGCGCTCCTTTATGATTGTCTCAGAGCGGGCCTGGATGGCGACTCCAATGCTTTTGTCAAGTTCTGGTGCGTTGGATACGCTGATGGCCAGAAATTGATCCGGACAGGCAACGAAACAGGCCCCGCACCCCGTGCACTTATCCTGATCAATGGAGGCAATCTCTTTTTTCTTCCAGATTACCGCATCGTGCAGGCAGGCTCGATGGCAGAGACCACACTTTGAGCATTTCTCTTCATCAACGCTGAATGTCCAGGCTGCCAGCGAACTCGGTGATGGACTACCGGGCCCCTTGATTACCGCCTTATCTTTGGCCTTCAGTTTTTTCTTTTTTTCTCCGGGCTTCGGCTGCTCTGGAAACCATGACAGGCAGGTTACCGGGCAGGCAATCTCGCAAAGTCCGCAACCGGTGCACTTGTCGATATCAACATAGCGCGCATGTTGTGTAATTTTCGCCTTGAAATTGCCCTCCTCACCCTCTACTCCGGTTAATTCACTATGGGTGAGCAGTTCAATATTTCTGTGCCTGCCAACTTCAACCAGTTTTGGAGAAACAATACACATGGAGCAATCGTTGGTGGGAAAGGTCTTATCCAGCTGTGCCATTTTTCCGCCAATTGCCGGCGAGCTCTCCACCAGGTATACCTTGAAACCTGAATTAGCAAGATCAAGAGCCGACTGCATACCACTGATACCGCCACCGACAATCATGATGGCGCCGGTTGGTTTTTTTAATATTCCAGTCTGAGGATTCTCTGTCATACCGTTTCCTCCCTTTGCTCAGGAGATGAAGTCATCACACGGGTCAGCACATCAGCAGAAACAAGGTGCAGTCTCTGCTGTTTTGCAGGGTATTCACCGCTCATCGCAGCAAGTACCAACTCTGTTGCAAAAAATACCGGAAGATGACCATCATCACCAAGATCAAGCTGCCGGCTTTCGACATTTGCCTGGCACATCGGGCAATCGGTGACGAGCGCCTCGGCACCCGCCCGTCTCGCTGCAGCAACAATATCACCGACAAGCTTCTGGGCAATATCAGGACGCGCCATGGTCAAACTCCCCGAACAACATTCAGTTCGATGCGACCAGGAAACAGCTGAAGCGCCAACAGCACTGACAATTTTTTCAAGTGACTGCGGCTGCTCATAGTCTGTCACATCGGTAATTTTAGGATTTCTTAATGAAAGGCACCCGTAGTAGCAGGCAATATTCATCCCCTTTAAGCTCAGTTGGGTTGTTTCAGTTATTTTTTCAGCAATTGATGCTCGTGCCATCAAGGAGCTTATATGTATAATTTTAAAATCTGGATCATAATTGGGGACATCCCAGTGTTGAGGGTCTTCCCGTATAATTTTGTCTGCGGCCTTAAGTCTTTGAAAACAGGCTGCGCAGGGAACTAGAATGTCGTTTCCGAGTTCCGCAGCGAGCAGCAGATTTCTCATGGGCAGCCGAACACCGACCTCATGATTGGTCATATGAGCCGATGATGCTCCGCAGCAGTTCCAGTCTGGTATTTCAACGAGCTCAATACCGAGCCTGCTGCAGACATCTTTCACTGAAAGGTCATAATCAAGGGCCGTACCGTGTAATGAGCAGCCTGGGTAGTAGGATAATCTCATCGTTCATACTCCTTTCCCTTGCCCGAGAAAATCTTTTTAATCTCGGCTTTGCCTTTGATAGGATGTGGTAAAAGACCCAGCTTACCCTTGGTAAACATCTTTACACCCAGTTTCATGTCACCGATTAAATCACCCGAACGGATTTTATAACCGACAATCAACCCCACCTCGTAAGCACGACCCCAGTGATGAATTGAGTCAAGAAACGACTGGTGAAATACCGGCACTCGAGGTTCGGCGGGTTTAATTCCTTTTCTGAGTGCCACCTCGCGCAGTACATCCATGAGCACTGCAATATCGATATCATTGGGACAGCGGGTAGCACAGGTCTCACAGGCAGCACACAGCCAGATAGCCTTACTGGTAAGCAGCTGATCTTCCATGCCATATGCTGCGAGCCTGACCACCTCCATGGTGGTCAGGTCAAAGAATTCGGTGATCGGACACCCTGAAGAGCAGCGCCCGCATTGAAAACAGGCCTGGACATCGACATTCATATTCTCCAGTTTGGCAAGAAGCTTCTTGTTTCCCTGCCCCGGCGAGATAGTGTTATCAGTCATAACTTTCTCCCATTAAAGTGTCCACAACAGCCGGGAATCTCAGCGTAAAGGTAGTTCCCTCATCCGCTGAAGAAATGGCCCTGATGGTGCCTTTATGTTCCTTGACTATCGCATATGATACAGACAGTCCTAATCCCGTACCTTCTCCTGTTGTCTTCGTTGTAAAAAAAGGTTCAAATATCTTTTCCAGCAAATCAGCAGCAATACCGGGACCAGAATCTTTTATTAAAATTTCATTCACTCCCTTGTTGGCTCTGGATCTGCTTGTAATCTGTATTGTCCCGTTGCCCTCCATCGCCTGGGCCGCATTGACCAGAAGATTCATTACAACCTGGTTCAGCCTGATTGTATTTCCAAGAATGGGAGAAAGGGAGTCGGCCAGGTTAAGCTGTACCGAAATATTATGATAGAGCGGCTGATTTTTCAGGATGCCCAGTGTTTTCTGGAGAACCTCATTAATATCGATCGGTTCCATCTCGTAGCTGGTCTGGTGTGAGAACTCGAGCAGATCAGCGACAATTACTTTACAACGTTCAGCTTCGTGAATAATCGTCTGTAAATCCTCGCCGATCTGATGGTTATCTCCGATTTCTTCCATGACCAGATTTGCATACAGCATTATTCCGGACATTGGATTATTAATTTCATGGGCAACACCCGCTGCAAGCCTGCCAAGACCAGCCATCTTCTCGGATTGCATCAGCATGTTGTGGGTCTGTTCGAGATCTTCTTCGATTTTCAGCATCGCCCTGAGATCGGTGAATATACCAAAGGTGGCAATCTCCTTATCCTTGTCATAAATAATACCGCCAGAGAACTGTACCGGAATATCATGACCATCCTTGTGCCGAACCTTTATTTCATGGTGCAGTAACTTGCCTTTTCCACCAAAATCATCACTACGCATCCTGCTGATAATCTCATAGGCAAGGTCATCCTTATAGAGACCGGTAACATGGAAATTTCGCAGGTCTTGCTGCTCCGCATATCCAAGCAGGTTATGGGCGGCGTTATTGAAAAGTATTACCTTGCCGGTCATATCAGCCGCGATAATGCCATCAACCGACGAGTTAATAAGATCGTTAAAAAACGCATTTCGCCTTCTCAACTGGGTTTCGAGTCTTTTTCTATCTGTAATATCGATGAGATAAAGAAGATAATAGTCGGGATGTGATGGCGGATAGGTGAGTACCGCGTCAATAATCTTGGTCTCGTTTTCAGCCGTCTTCATCTGAATTATCTGTCTGATCCTCGATTTCTGAATCTCAGCCAGGTTGTCGAAGAATTGGCCGATAAGATAAAAAAACCATTGATTCTCGGGTCCTAAAAGAACTTCAAGGTCAGTATCGATCAGGTTCCGATAGACGACTCCCAGCAGACCGTTTGCCGCAGGATTGGCATAAAGGACCTGGTGTTTCAGGCTGACAACCATTACCCCGTTTGGCGTTTCATCGAGAATCTGATAGAGGTAAAGATGCGAACCAAGTTCTCTTGTTACCTCCGGAAGACTCTTTCTTAGAGGAGACTTTTCGTCATCGCTTTTCTGCACGATCACCTACCGCTCTATAAGATCTAAAATTTCCGGCAACTTTTCGCTCCAACCAAGAGCCAGCAGGACAACTCCATCGCCGAGCTGAATGAGTTCCTGAAGAAAATCTGCAGCTACCTGGATGCCTGCATTCTTTTTATCTGGGGCCTGCATCATTTTTTTCAGAAACTCCTGAGGGATAGACGGCACACCGGTGAGATTATTCAGATAGCGGACCATGGTGATGGATTTCAGGAACATCAGCGACGAAAAGAGCTTAATGCCGGTCTGTTCTGCAAAAGGAAGAAACTGTTCTATGATATTCAAATCGTAGGTTGGCCCCAGTGTTACCGAACTGACACCGAAGCCCTCAAGCTGCTTGAAATATTCCGCCCGCTCCCTGTTGAGATTGACATCATCTGAGACTTCGATATAAACACCGATATCAAAATCTGTGGCACCGTCAAGTGATTCTCCGGCAAGATCCTTTCCATCATTGAGCGCTGCGGCACACTTGAGCATTGTTTCCAGATTCAGGTCTCCGCTTGATCGTGCTACGGGCTGATCGCCTTCTCTCGGGTCATGTCCTTCCTTGATAACGATCTGCTTGACCCCCAGGGCTGCCGCACAGAGAAGATCGGCCTGAAACGAGATGCGGTTACGATCGCGACCATTAATGATCATGCTCGGCTCAATTCCTTTTTCCTTCAACGCCAGGCAGGGTGCCAGGGGCGACATCCGCATGATGGCATGCTCGCCGTCCGTGACTCGAACCGCATCAACTCTGCCTCTCAAATTCAAAGCTGAGGCCAGGAAAGGATCAAGATTTGTGCCTTTGGGGGGATCGATCTCGGCAATCAGGGTGGTTTGGCGGGAAGGGTTACTGTTCTTGGTTGCTTCCATTGAACCTCCTATCGTTGAATTTACAAGAGCGTGATATCAAAATGCAGAGGTAATGCAGATAATACTCTTTTTGGCTCCCCAGACTGGTAATTGTAAAAAACGATACCAGGCGGTTACCGGCAGCGTGCCGTCATATCTTCCAAACAATGAGTACAACGTATCTGCTGTTCTTCGCCTGGAGTGTAGCCACTCCCAGACGATCGAAACAAGACAATAAAGACTGCGCAGTGTCACCGAAACGTCAAAATCAGACTTTTTCTCAAACGGATAAGCCCAGTACTGATCGTGCAATATTTCAAGCTGCAGAATGTGGATCTGGCAGCTGATATCAACTAACAAAGCGAGATAGGACCTCATTAACCAGCCTGGACTGGCGAACGAAATGACCATTCAGAGAAGGTTTCAGAAGCTATCGATATCCTTGCATAATTCAAATAATCTGAACCCACCCTTAAATTATTCTTATATTACTGTCACAATGTGCCTCTTGTCAATCGTCTAAATATCAAAAACATGATTCAATGTGGAATCTCTTTAATTTAGCGGGCTAGAGGATTGCGTTTACACCCTGAAAGGCAGATTCATAACTAATTGTTGCGGTATCATGGATTCATCATCTGACGTTCATGGTTCGTTTTTTCATTCTTTTTGACATAGGTCAAAGCAAATCACGGTGTACTGATTTATAGTTTGAGTGAACAGCGCTTGAATCGATGGTAATTTTCACCTTACGAGTAATTACCAGGGAATATCCACAGGAGAAAAAATATGAAGTGCCCCGGCCAGGATATGCAGTATTGGGACAGTGAGGCGATTTTTGAGGTCAGTTGCCCTGAATGTGCTCAACAGGTTGAATTTTATAAAGACGACACCACCCGCAAATGTGGTCACTGCGGTCATCGCTTTGTTAACCCTCAAATGGATTTTGGCTGTGCTGCCTATTGTAAATATGCCGAGCAGTGTCTTGGAACACTTCCGGAAGAGTTTATTGGATCCCAGGATAATCTGCTCAAGGACAAGGTCGCCGTTGAAATCAAACGTTTTTATAAAACTGATTTCAAACAGATCAGCCGAGTTTCGCGTATCGCTCATCATGCAGAAAGAATTGGGAAAAAAGAAGGTGGAAACATGGGAATTATTCTCTGTGCTGCCTATCTCAATGATATTGGTGCAAGCCAGGCTGAGCAGAAGTATAACAGTCAGGAGCCTGGTATAATCAAGCGGGAAAGCCTTAAGATCGCCACAGACATTCTCACCAGACTTGGGGCGAAAACCCAGGTTCTTGAGGAAGTATGCCGGTTGATTCAGATTCATAACACAGATGATGGGCAAAATGTTCATGAGAGCATGATCCTCAGAGACGCTAAGCGGACTGCATTACTTGAGGAGGAACATAAAAATTCCCCGCTCGACCCTGACACTATTGAAGACCATCTGGAAACCAAATACCTGACATCATCGGGAAAAGAAAATGCCAGAAAAACCTTTGAACTCCTAGGAGTACTCGTTGCTTAAACCAAAGACTCCGGTGTGGAGTAAAAAAATATACCTTCCATTTCCTCCAGGGATTCCCCAGATGACCTGCGTCCACCGCTGCTGCTTGGGCAAAATCAATTGCTGATCCCGCCCGGATATGCTCGTTCATACAGTGGAATTTGAACAGCTTCAATCCGGAGGCGGGATTGAGTTTCAACTGATCCTAACAGATGATCAATAAGGAGATCCGCATGAGTGATCTTTCTGCAAGTACAATTGGTTTCATCGGTCTCGGATTCATGGGTAAACCCATGTGCTGCAACCTGATGCAAGCCGGAGCCCAACTGATCGTAACCAACCGTTCCGAACCACCCCGACTTGAAATGCAGCAGAAAGGGGCTTCCAGTGTCGGATCTCCTGCCGAAGTCGCCCGCCAGTCAGACATCATCATCATAATCGTTGCTGACACCGGGGCGGTTGAATCGGTTCTTTCAGGTCCGGAAGGTGTGTATGCAACAATACAACCAGGATCGCTCATCATTGACATGGGCACGACCCTGTTACCGGCAACCAGATCATTTGCTGAAAAAGCCGATAAAAAAGGCTGTTTCTATGTTGACGCCCCCGTTTCCGGAGGAACTATTGGGGCAGAAGCTGGAAATCTCACCATCATGGCCGGAGGATCCCAGCAGGCCTTCAATATGGCACTGCCGGTTCTAGAGGTATTGGGCGAACGTATTACTCATGTCGGTGCTGTCGGTGCCGGACAGGTGGCCAAGGCAGCAAATCAGGTGATTGTTGGTCTTACTATTGGCGCAGTTGCTGAAGCACTGGCGTTGGCGAAAGCGACCGGCGTAGATCCCGGCAAGGTTTGCGAGGCTCTAAAGGGCGGTTTTGCCGATTCACGCATTCTTGAAGTGCATGGTCAGCGGATGGTCAGCGGCTCATATGAACCGGGTGCAAAAAGTACCATTCAGCGCAAGGATATGCATCAGGCAATTGAGCTGGCGGCTGAGCTTGATCTTGACATGCCTGCCACAACTCTGAGCAGAGAACTTTACGACCAGCTGATAGCCTCCGGCGGGGCGAACCTGGATCATGCGGCTCTTTTTAAAGTCATTGACCGAAAGAA
>RCNC010000008.1_pt1 | contig 88520 bp, 69 predicted proteins | sample 2041301 | NCBI WGS metagenome assembly RCNC01 (sample SAMN09708231, study PRJNA481090) | Marine sediment metagenome, whole genome shotgun sequencing project. | biome: marine sediment; feature: ocean; material: sediment; isolation source: Sewage treatment plant 13A marine sediment (STP13A) ...
GAATCGCGGCGGGACGCCGCTCCCACGGCAACCGCGCAATCCCTGTGGGAGCGGCGTCCCGCCGCGATAGCGCCACGAATACTTATCAATACCTGTCGTTAGTAGCCCCGATTGGTTCTCCGGGCGGCGCTATTACCGACTCCGTTATCTCCAGACTCGCAGGATCATCTCGCATGCGATCAATCTGATAGCTCGCAAACCCGTAATGTGCATGCCAGGAACTGTCGTTCTCACTATTGGCACGCGTTCCCAGCCATTCATACAGCGTGTCCACGGCATCCATGGCTATTGCCCGCACCTGGGTGTCCGCGCTTTCATCCACCGCAAGCAACATCAGTCGCTCGAGTACCAGGCTGTTCGTTGTGCGCTGGATCTCGCCATCCATGCCGGCCTGGTGACTCGCGTACCAGGTTCTCTGCAACAAGCCTGACATCAACTCATGAAATCCCGGTAACTCCGGATCACGTGCGCTGGATGAAATCATCCGCGCAGCACGCGTCGATTCGAGCAACACGTCGAGCGTCAGCACAACGGCGCTTTCGGCTGCGCCGACCGGCTCAAAAATTTTGCCTGTAGCGCTTGGAAATGTTTCCCGTGACTTTGCATGACCCGGTGGTCTTGCCGGTATCAGTTGCAAAACGTTTTCCGGCAAACGCAAAACGGCGGGGCTCAGCGTATTGAAAAGAGCGTCGATCGCTGCACGCTGCCGTTCCCCGTCAACGCCGGTAATCGGAACCTGCCCATCACCCCGTAGTGCATAAGTGAAATTCTGGCCACCGATAATCTTGCCCACGGCCTGAACCTGGAAGCGATGCAACAAGTACAGTGGCACCAGCACCTCCTCCAGTGTTGCCAACGGGCGACCGGGGCGAATGTTATTTTCAGAAAACCTTCCCAGTGCATAAGCACGCACATTGAGCAGGTTTTCGAGTTCTGCAATTGCATCGGCACCGTTATCCCAGAGATTGCCATTCGGATGTGCCGTGCCAATCGCGCGGGAGTCGTCATCGGAAACATAGCGCAGCCCTGACGCGATCGTCTCGGCCATAATCTGGTCACGCCCGCCGGCTACATTCGTTCCATCGGGAAAGTCCTGGTAGCTGTAGAGCACTGTGCGTTTATCCCAGGCACCAATACCGACATCGTAAGCATCGTCCAGGTCGATTTTTCCATTGTCATCAAAACTGATCAATGGAAACGGATAGTCCATGACGGAGGTCCGCCCCTGCGTGCTGGCAGCGAAATTGTGTTCCATGCCAATGGTGTGACCCACTTCATGCGCTGCTAGCTGACGAATCCGTGCCAGCGCCATTTGCAGCATTTCGTCGGGCTTTTCCTCACCGTCATGCGGCGCCAGCAGGCCCTCCGCGATCAGGTAATCCTGCCGTACCCGTAATGAACCGAGCGTTACCTTGCCTTTCATGATTTCACCGGTGCGCGGGTCGATGATGCCACCACCATAGGACCAGCCGCGGGTCGAGCGGTGGACCCACTGGATCACGTTGTAACGAACGTCCATTGGGTCTGCATCTTCGGGCAACAACCGAACCTGGAAAGCGTCTTTGTAGCCGGCCGCCTCAAAAGCCTGGTTCCACCAGGCTGCACCTTCGATCAATGCAGATCGAATAGGCTCCGGCGCACCACGATCGACGTAATAAACAATCGGCTCGACTGCTTCACTCACATCAGCTGTAGGGTCCTTCTTCTTCAATCGAAATTTTCTACCGAATGCGACATTAAGCGCCTCGCCAACAGGCGTTGCGTAGTCCCTGAAACCGGCATCACCATACCCCAGCCCGATAACGCCTGATCTGGGCTCATAAACCAGTGGTTCGAAGTCGTCGTCCGGCAAACGAACCAGCGAGTGATGCAGGTGTACCGTGAAAGATGCAGCGTCCGGAATCACCGTCGGCAGGTGCTCGCCAGTTGGCTGACCCGTAAACGTGACGATCGCCTCGATCTCCGAGTTATCGGGAAAGGCTTTGGTGTTCGGCATGTAAACAGCCGAGCGCGTTGCATCGGGAACGAACTCGCCCTCTTCCATACTTGTGAGCCGCGCGGCAATGCCGTGTGAATCCCGAATGAGAAAATCCGTCGCATCGATAAGGACAGCCCCATCACTTTCGCCGAGCGCCTCGAACCCCCAGATAACGGAACGCGCAAATGATTCATCGACGGCATTCTGCTCATTGACGTCATCGCTCACGGCACGGTAATCAAGGTTATTTTGAACCAACAGAATTTTTGGTCCGGAGCGCTGGAACTCGACGACTTTTGTCGAACCCAGTTGACCGCGATCAAGTCCAATATCGTTTGATCCGATGCCTCGCGCCAGTGATGATTGATAGATAAACGGCTCTGCAAACTTGTCTACGCTGATAAGAAGCCGGCCTTTCCCATCGTCCCAGTACAAATCAAAATAACCGGGCAGATGCTCATAGCTCGCCAGCTCACTGACGACGTCTTCCGACTCACCGTCCCCATAATAGGTACATGACGCTACAAAAATGAGCGCTGCCATCAGTAGAAAAGTTTTTCGCATATTAACTCCCCGCATTTACTGCCTACGTTGCGCTGAGCACATCGTCGAGGGTATTCAGGAAATGGTCGGCATTTTCCTGCGTAAATACCATCGGCGGACGAAGCTTCAGAATATTTCCATCCTTACCCATCCGCCCTGCAAGTACCTGCCGTTCGCGTAGTCCATTGATGACCCGGGCTGCAAGCTCGGTTGCCGGCGCGCGTGATTCCCTATCGGTAACAAGCTCAACCGACTTGAAAAACCCGCTGCCGCGCACGTCCCCGATAGCCTCGATGCGGGTCGCCATATCGTTCAGGCCATCTGTCAGATACTGACCGACGGTGAGTGCATTTTGCTGCAGCTGTTCCTTTTCGATGACCTGCAGCACTGCCATGCCCGCCGCGCAGGAAACGGGGCTGCCACCAAAAGTATTAAAGTAGTGAGCACGCTCGGAAAACTGGTCGATCAGCTCGGCTCGTGTCACGGTTGCCGCCATCGGATGTCCATTACCCATCGGCTTACCCATGGTCACGATATCGGGCACCAGGTCATCTGCTTCGTAGCCCCAGAAATGTGTTCCCATTCGGCCAAAGCCCGGTTGAACTTCGTCTGCAACGAACAATCCGCCGGCAGCGTGAATGCGATCTGCAGCTTTGCGTAGATATCCAGCAGGTGGCGTGACGATACCCGCGCTTGAAAGGATGGTGTCGATGACGAATGCGGCCGGCTTGATGCCGCGACTTAGCAGCGTTTCAATCGCGGTATCAATGTGGCTGGCATACTTCTCAGCCGCGTCCTCGTCGCGGTACATGCCGCGATAGGTGTCAGGAGACGGCACGGTGACTACGAAGTCCGGAATATCTTCTGCCGCAATGTCTTCCGTAGAAATCTCGAAAATCGCCTTGGTATTACCGTGGTAGGCGTAGTCCGTGACGATTAATCCGGTGCCGCCGGTGCAGGCCCGCGCAATTCGCAACGCCAACTCATTGGCTTCACTGCCGGTGCAGCTGAACATGACCGTGTCTAGCTCATCGGCAAATTTCCCGGTCAGCCGCTCGGCGTATTCGAGCACGCCACCATGCAGATAGCGGGTGTGCGTATTAAGTGTTCTTATCTGCCGCGTCAGCGCTTCGACGACATGCGGATGACAATGGCCAACATGCGGTACGTTGTTATACATATCGAGAAATTTACGGCCGTCGCTATCGTAAAGCCAGACACCTTCACCGCGCACAATGTGCACCGGCTCGTCGTAGAAAAGTTTGTACGCAGAACCAAGTACATTTTTGCGCCGCGCGATCATCGCCGCAGTATCAGAACTCAATCGGTGATCCTCTTGTCAAACAAAACAAAGAATAAACCGGGGTCGAACCGAGGTTTTCCGAAAACCTCGGTTCGACCCCGGTTTATTCAGGTAGAACAAAAGTCTATTTGGTTGATTCTTCTTCCAACTCTTCGATCTTGGTAATTCGGCCAGCGATGATGCCAGAGACGAGCAGGAACAATCCCATGAAGAACAAAAACTCGGGATAGCTGCGCGTGATACCACAATAGTATGAGGCCAAAAGATTAAATATCTGAAAACCGTTAATGAAGTTGCTCTTGCGCTTTAAGATTTTCGGGAAACGAATTGACGACATCATTCCCAGCGCCAGCACGAACATCAAAACCGGCAGGTAGGCATGCAACGGCAAGGAATCGGCGATCTCGTCGTGGCGGATCAACAAAATTACTGTCGTGGACAAGAGACCACCGCCGGCGGCCGTAATCGGAATGCCGGCGAACCAGCCGCTACGCGGTTTGCCGGTGGACAGATTGAACCGTGCCAGGCGCATCGCCCCGGCAAGCACGAAAACACCGACTGACAACACCAATATCAAGAATGCATTGCTGCCCAGCTTCACGCCACCAATCTGCATCCCCGCCTGTAACACGAGCATGCCTGGCGCGACACCGAATGCCACGAGGTCCGCCATCGAATCGAATTCGGCACCAAAATTTGAAGTTGCATCGAGCAGGCGTGCGGCCAGGCCATCCAGAATGTCGAGAAGACCACACCAGACGATCATCCAGCCTGCCAGTTCCAGGTCACCGAGTTGCCCGGTCACAATCGAGCCGACGCCGAGCAACAGGCTCATCGCAGTAAAACTATTTGGAATGGTGTAACGGAGTTTGCCCAATAGAGCACCACCTGTTTTTCTTATGTTCCCCGATGCTCATTTTGCATGGCCGAGAGTCATTGTGCCAGTGCGGATTCAGGTGGTGTGGGGCCGCGGTTCGAATAGCAGCTTTACGGTGGACAATTTGCCAGAAGTGACCCCATTCGCGGCGTCTTTGGTCTTGTCCTTATCTGTGCGCTGAATTAAGGACAGTAATGTAGACAGCCGCTTCCACAAACCATCTCAAAACAGGCAGAAGCTCATGTTATGGCACAGCCTGTGGGAGCGGCTTCAGCCGCGAATGAGCTATCAGCCCACGAAAAGCCCACTACTGCCGCCTCCGCCCCCCACTGATCCCAACCGGCCCGCGCGGCATCACAACCTGCATCGGGACACCATTACGCACGATATCAACCGCCACGTTTTGCCCCGGCACGCCTTCTATCGCCTGCTGTGTCAGGTCCGTCATGCTGAAAACCCGCTCGCCGTCATAACGAACAATTTCATCGCCCGAGCGCAGCCCTGCTGCCTGTGCCGGCGAACTATCAATAACACTGGAGATCGAAATGCTCGTGGAGCGGTTATTCGCCTCAAGATAGCGCTCATAGTCGGCATCACCCAACTCTTCACGCAACGCGTCGGTGCCCGCGTTGCGGTTGCGAAAATAGTCCGCGGGATCGCCGCTACGCTCAGCATCGTAGCGCGCCTGCAATGCATCCATCTGCAGTTCGGCCTCTCGCCGCACAATCAGGCTTGCCTGGCCAGGCAGGAATCCAGCCTCTATCAGCGCCTCAATACGACCTTCCTCAGAATATCTGCGACGATAATCCTCACGGCGCGCAGAACCGGAATCTTCCGTTGTCTGTACGACATCAACTTCGGGTGGTGGCTCCGGATTGTCGCCGCCAGACAGCAACGCCAACTCCTCGGTCAGGTACAGAACCTCCTCCTGTAGCCATTGCCGGGCCTGGCGTTCATCACTCACCGCTTGTTCCAGAGCGGCAATACGTTTTTCGAACGGCAGGCCGGAATCGAATTCAGTCACGGCTTCAGGGCTGTGGATGGGTGACGACATGTCACCCTTGTATATAAAGCCTGCTGCAGCAAAAGCAGCCAGAGAACTAAAGATGGCGACAATAGTGATTTTTTTCATAGGCATTAAGCGCACTGCAAGTAGGATGTGCTCCGATTATCAGTTTGATTCTAGCGCGCAGCATGAGTTCCCACAGTCAGTAATTGTCATGCCAGGATTAGCGCAACGGCCACCACTACGAGCCGAAAGTTCAGTGATCCACAATTGCTGCGCCGCAACAATGATCGATAACCAGCACTGCTTCATCTATTATTAGGGCACAAGATCCGTTTAAGGACGAGCGATACAGTGGGTAGGGAATACAAGTATCGCGCTTTCATCAGCTACAGCCATAAAGATGAAAAATGGGCTTCCTGGCTGCACAAAGCGCTGGAAACATTTCGCATACCGAAATACCTCGTGGGTGAGACCACGACTATGGGCACCATCCCGGAACGCATGGGAAAGGTGTTCCGTGATCGCGAGGAGCTTTCATCCTCACACAGCCTGGGTACAGAGCTGACCCAGGCACTTGAAGACTCCGCCTGCCAGATCGTCATTTGCTCGCCAAACGCCGCAAACTCTCACTGGACTAACGAGGAAATTCTCACCTACAAGCGCCTTGGTCGCGAACATCGAATATTTTGCCTGATCGTCGATGGTGAGCCCGGCACCGACACCGAATGCTTTCCCCCAGCAGTACGTTTTCAAATGGGTACCGATGGCGTTTTATCTGATAAACCCGCAGAACCCATTGCTGCCGATGGCAGACCGCAGGGTGATGGCAAACAAAACGCCAAACTCAAACTTATATCAGGAATGCTGGGCGTCGGCTTCGACGCACTCAAGCAACGTGAACAACAACGTCGACAGCGGCGTATGTACGTCATCACTGCGGCAGCAATCGTCGGGATGGTCGTAACCAGTGGATTGGCAACAATGGCGGTCTTGGCTCGAAATGAGGCGGAGATTCAGAGAGCGCAGGCTGAGATAGACGCTGAGACTGCACGACAGACAACTGACTTCATGGTCGGCTTGTTCAGCGTTTCAGATCCGAGTGAGGCCAAGGGCAATGCCATCACTGCGAGAGAGATTCTGGATAAGGGTGCCGAACGTATCGACACCGAGCTTGAGGACCAACCGGAGATTCAGGCCACACTGATGGACACGATGGGCAGTGTGTACAAAAGTCTCGGTCTTTATCCGGAGGCAGGTGAACTGCTCAACGACGCGTTGAGCAAACGACGCGCAAAATTTGGCGATGAACATGTGGATGTGGCGTTGACCCTGGCGCATCTGGCCGAGGTCCTGAGCCTGCAGGCAAAATACGAAGATGCCGAACCAATGTACAGAGAAGCGCTGGACACTCAACGCCGCCTGCTTGGCGCTGACGCAACAGAAGTTAGCGAGACGCTGGAAGGATTTGCCGACCTGTTATCAATGGATGGACGCTTCGAAGAAGCCGAGGTATTACTGAGAGAGTCGCTGGAGATTCGACGCAAGACCCAGGGAGCGGAGCATCTCGACCTTGCCATGAGCATAGAATACCTGGGCATGAATTTGTTCGATCAGGGAGACTATGACGAGGCCGAAGTGATGCTGCGTACCAGTATCGTCATGCGCAGGAAATTGCTTAAGAACAGCCTACATCCAGAGCTCTCAGATGGACTCAATAATCTCGCGTTGCTGCTATGGACCGAAGGTCGCTTTGCGGAAGCCGAAGCGCTATTTCGCGAAGCACTGGATATGAACAAAGTGCTACTGGATGACCAGCATCCGACGATCGCCGTCAATCTGAATAACCTCGCTATGCTCTTGCATGACACCGGCGACTTTGCGGCAGCAGAGCCATTGTATCGCGAGGTAATTGCTATACGAAAACAGGCACTCGGGAACGCGCATCCCGATATTGCGCTGGTATTGAGTAACCTCGCATTTCTGCTGTATGACAGAGGTGATCGTGAAGCTGCCATAGAAATGGCGAACGAGTCTCTGGACATGACTCGCGAGTTATTTCCGTACGATCATCCCGACGTAGCCTATGGACTCGCAGGCCTTGGAGCATGGTTGATTACTGAAGGCGACTATGAGGTTGCGGAGATTATGCTCGACGAGAGTCTGTCAATGCGTATTGCTTTGTTGGGCTATCAGCATTCCCAGGTAGCAGAAAGCACGATTCATTTGGCGCGGCTCTATCTGGAGACCGGACGCATCGATCAGGCTCGACAATATGCATCGCAGGCACGTGAGATGTTCATTAGTACCCTGTCGGAAGGACACTGGCGCGTTGCCTGGGCGGGAAGTGTTGAAGGTGCATCGCTTGCCCGCCTTGGAGACCTGGAGAAAGCAGAACAGTTGTTAGTGACAAGCCAGGCGAGGCTTGAGGCAGGCCCCGACGCCGGAAGTCGAAAAATATACATCGATATCACTGCGGGTTACCTGGCCAGCCTGGACCGGGCGCAGCGCGATTCTATTAAATGACAGGCAACGCAGGCATTTCATGTGATACGGATGCGATATTGAGGAACGCTATACAAAACAAAAAATCGAATACAACGATCGATTTGAATGGTTAAATTTACCGAATACTCAATGCTTACGTTTCTGTTGACATAACGACTGGTTTTGTTCGGTCGAACAATTGCGGGCGTCCGCATACGAGTGTATCGTACAAGTGAACGCGTAGATTAAGAAAAAACTAAAAATAACATCGCGTTGCAACGATCACTAGTAAATAACAAAAAATTATCTGCGCCAGCATGATGCATGCTTGTAGGTGGCAACATCACTGCACAGAGCTCAGACACTGAACGAATTAAAAAATTCGTCACGCCGAATGTTGGCAAAGACGATTCAGGGGAACAGCAATGAATTACAGAATCAGTAAATCCGTTGGGATTGCGTGGATACTCATATGTGCGTCAGTAACTGCAAACGCCGCCGAAGAAACAACAGGGACGGTGGTTCAGGCGCCTGGCGGAAATTATTATGAATTCGTGGCTGATCCAAGGCGCCCGTGGGTCGAAGCAAATGCGACTGCCATGAGTCTGACCTATTTAGGAAAGCCTGGTCATCTGGCGACTATCACGACGGAGGCCGAAGGTAATGCCATCGAGGCGCTACGCGCGGCGTCTGGTGTCATCGGCGAGCTATACGTCGGCGGGCACCAGGATCCCGTACCGCCGATGGATCCAAAAGCCAACTGGCAATGGGTAAACGGTGAAGGATCCTTTCCCGGTACCAATGGAATACCTAATATGTGGGCGAATTGGCAAGCAAGCGAGCCAAACGACGCCGGTGTTGAAAGTCATCTCGCTATTGCATTTTTTTCCGCAGATCCCCTCCTCTGGAACGATGAAGGCGCTCTCGGAAACATAGCCGGGTATGTCGTTGAATACGAGAACATGCCGGTCGATGCCGAAGATGACATGGCTAACACCCTCGCCAACCAGCTTGTAGACATTGCAGTGCTGGTCAATGATGACGCAGAAGATGAACCCCTCACGGTGACTATACCGGCGCAGGGTGACCCGGGCGGACCGGAAAACGGCACTACCTCACAAATGAATTGTGGCGCCAAGGCAACCTGCGTCGTGACCTATACACCTGATGCGGGATTTGGTGGTACAGATACCTTTAACTACACAGTGACCGACGTTGACGGTGAAAATGACACTGCGACGGTAACCATTGAAGTCGAAGCAACCGTGGCCGTGGCCGAACCTGACCCTGACAATCCTGAAGCACCGGTAACGGTTTTTGCGGGCGCAGAAGACCCGGACAATATCAACCCGTTTGACTTCCTCTACCAGGAAATCGCTCCTGGCGGCGGTGGCATGGTGACGGCGGACTGCTGCACATTCCAGGACTACCGGGAGACGGCGGGCAATGGCAGGGGGCGCAACCTTTTCTTCAAACCACGCAAGCTGGATATTGGTAAGGCACTACGAAACTCAGTGGCCGGACCCGATCCTTTCGATCTGAACTGTGCCGCGCTTATTCCACTCGTGCCAGTAGGCGCTGCTCTTGCTTCACCGTGGCAACGTATTGCACCTGATCCGGGCTCCGGTAATCCGCCACGCTACGGCGATCATGATTACGTGAAATCCCTGGTTGGTGCATTCTGTGTCATACAATCCGATGTCGTAAGCGATGGGATCGCTCTAACGTCCGAAAACCCGGAACCGCTGGTTGGTTATGACAACAACTGCAACGAAGACGACAGGGATTTTCGACCGGTAACCGGCACGATCAGCCTCGACCCATCAGACAAGGACGCGCCGTACGTACAAACGTCGACCGCCGAATGTGACAGGGCGCGAAATGCTCGCCGCTCGTCCACAGTGGGTTATTGGCTCAACATGCGTAACACGTCTCTAGGCCGTCTCGGCCAGCTGCCACAGGTCCTCAGTATGCTGGGAAACTTGAGAAGAGAAATACGTACCGAGAAACGTTTCCCGAGCTGCTCGCCCGCCATTCCGAATGCGCACCTGAATGCGCTGCGGAATAAGTTATTTCTCGCCACACTCAAGGTGACCGTATGGTCGTGGAATCCGCAAAAGGTTCTTGACAGAGCTATTCCTGAACTCGATGCACTGACGTTGCTGGCGCTCGATACGCCGTCCTGCTCGACCAATTTCAAAGGACTGGTCACTGGTCGCTCGATGGCCGCGACATTTGCGGCTTGCAGTTATCTTGGGCATCCGACTACCTTTGATGCCGACAAGATCGGCAGCGACGATCACTGCCTGATTAATCCGGCGATTCTGGACGAAATTCTCGGAACTACGCCTTAGCGGTCCTGGCACGAGACCGATCGACCGTTGCAAACCCGGAGATGGCAATCAACAACCATCTCCGGGATTTTGCTCCTTCCCTGTTCATTGGAATTGGACCCTGCACAGGAAACGTTGCGCGTATTACAACGAATATCCCGGCACCGGCAGGTCGAACCTGCAACCTGCAACCTGCAACCTGCAACCTGCAACCTGCAAGATTATTGTCGAGGCGTGACTTAATGTAGTCTTTGCCGGGATGGACTTGTCGCAAACACAATTTCACACAATAGTCGGCGGGCAGGTCGGTTTTGCCGTCCCGTTGATCGTTGCGGTGACGGGTCATCGCGATCTTGTACCTGAAGAGATGCCCGCGATACGCGAGCGAGTTAGCACTTTCCTAACCAACCTGCGGGATGAATATCCGGATCGCGGCGTATCGGTCATGTCGGCGCTTGCCGAAGGTGCCGATCAACTGGTTGCTACTGAGGCATTGCGACTTGGCATTCCGTTGATCGCGCCGCTGCCCATGCCGCGAAAGCTGTATATCCGGGATTTCGAAGCCATCAAAGTCCAGGAAGATTTCGAATTTCTGAGCAGTCGTGCGGCCGAAACCTACGAGCTGCCGGTTACGCCCGGCAATACGCTTGAGTCGATCAGCGAGTATGGCGATACGCGCGATCAGCAGTACGCACAGCTTGGGGTTTTTCTGTGCGCCCATTGCCATATCCTGCTGGCACTCTGGGACGGCAAGGACAACGACAAACTTGGCGGCACCGGACAGGTCGTTCGATTTCATCACGATGATGTGATGCCAGGCTACACGCCGGAAGCAACCGGTAGCGGTCTTATTCTTGCCGATGATGAAAGTGATCTTGTTTACCACATCGTATGTTCACGGGATCGGCCAGACGGACAACCGGCAGAGGGAATGGCGCCGGGAGATCATTGCTGGTTTTCGCTGGACAAAGACGAGCCGCGTTCCAAAGTGCTGCCAGAGAGCCATCGTCGGGTGTTCCAGTTCACCAGTGAATTCAGCAAAGACGCGCTTAGATACGCTGACAAAATCAGCGACGGCGCCTGGCCGCTGTTGACCAAGGAGGATCATGCTGTTTTGCCAACGGGGCTCCGCGACATCGACCATGTCTTTCGTGCCGCCGACTGGCTCGCTATCCACTATCAAAAAGGCATGATGTTTGCGCTCCGGTCGACGCATCTTATTGCGATGCTGATGGGCCTGATGTACATCGCCTATTCCGATATCCTGCCCATGCGTGTCTTTCTCTACGCATTCCTGGGATTTTTCGTTCTGGCGACGGCAATACACACAATTGGCAACCGGCGGTCCTGGCACCGCAAGTATCTCGATTACAGGACGCTTGCGGAAGGCTTGCGGGTCCAGTTGTACTGGGCAGCGGCTGGAGTGAACAGTGGCAGCAAAACAAAGTACACGCACGACACTTTCCTGCAGACGCAGGATCCGGATCTTGGCTGGATTCGTAATGTCATGCGTGTCGCCGGTACAGAGTGCGATGCTTCAGACTACAGTGCACAAGCGGGCCTCGACTTCACGTTGCGCGAGTGGCTGGGCGATGCGGATTCCGGCCAGCTCGGCTACTTTCGCCGCAAGGGTGAGGAGCTCGACCGGCGTCATCGGCGAACCGAACAGATGGCACAAATTGTTCTTTGGGTTGGGTTCGCCGCTATCTCTCTTTTCGTCTTGATGAGTACGGAACTGGGGGAACTGGTACGCGACCCGGTAGTCGTTTTGATGGGCGTGATGTTGCTGTTTGTGGGTGTCCGCCAGTCATACAGTTTCAGCATTGCGGATGCGGAACTGATCAAGCAGTACGAATTTATGTTTCGAATTTTCAGCAATGCTCGAAGACGTATCGATGCCACCGATGACAACGATGAGAAAAGACGGGTTCTCCGTTTGCTGGGGGATGCCGCCCTTGGAGAGCACGCACAGTGGATCCTGATGCACCGCGAACGCTCCCTGGATCAGGGTGAAGTGTTCCGGATGGGTAGCTAACACTCATCGGTTGATTGAACTGACCCGGCTAAAAAGGTCTAAAATCGCAAATCTGAAATTGTGGGGAATATCCTGATGTTACGAATTACTAAAGTAGCACTTGCTGTGTCGTTGTTGCTGCTCGGCAGCTGGCTGCCCGCCCAGGAAGATGAGGCCGCGGTTGATCCAAAGTACACCTGGGATCTCGATGAAATTTATCCATCTGTCGAGGCCTGGGAGCAGGCGCGCGATGATGTCATGGCAAATTTCGAGGCGATCGACGCGCGTCGTGGAACACTCGGCGACAGTGCGGACGATCTTTACGAAGCACTGGCCTTGGTTTCCGATACATCCAGGGAAGCGGCACGGGTATCTGCATATGCGGGCCTGAGAGCCGATGAAAACCTCCGGATCACGGAAACCCAGGAAAGACGGCAGCTGAGTCAGATCATGTATTCCCGCATGAATGAGGCCACGGCATGGATGCAGCCCGAAATCCTGCGTGTCGGCGAAGAAGTGATCAATGCCTATCTTAAGGAAGACCCGCGCCTGGAGCGGTTCGCATTTCAGCTCGATGACAGCTTGAGAAATGCGCCGCATACGCTTGGTGATGAGGCAGAAGAAACACTGGCATTTTTCTCGCAGGCATTCGGTGCAGCGAACAATATCTACAGCGTCGTCGCCAACTCCGATATTCCCTGGCCATCCATCACTTTATCCAACGGCGAGGAAGGTGTCATTGACTCGCAAGGTTACAGCCGCTATCGCGGCAGCGAGAACCGGGAAGACCGCAAGCTCGTTTTCGACACTTTTTGGGAAAAATGGCTGGAGTATCGCAACACCGTCGGCACGATCCTCAGCACACACATACAGACCCAGGTCGCACTGGCCAAAGCGCGCAACTATGACTCGGTTCTGGATCGGGAATTGTTTGAGGATAATTTACCGCCGGCGATTTACCGAACACTGGTCGAAGAGGTAAATGCCGCGCTGCCAACATTGCACCGCTACTTCAAATTACGCGGGCGTATGCTCGGCGTGGGCCAGATGCGCTATTACGACATCTATCCACCCCTCGTTTCTCTTGATAAAAAATTCGATATCGAGACGAGTAAGGAAATAACGCTCAATGCTATGGCAGTGCTTGGCGATGACTGGGTTGATATGCAACGCGAGGCGATCAATAAGCGCTGGATGCATGTCTATCCACAACGGGGCAAACGATCCGGTGCTTATATGAATCCGGCGGCTTACGACGTTCATCCGTATTTGCTGCTCAATCACAACGATGATTACGAGTCCTTGTCGACGCTGGCGCATGAATGGGGCCATGCCATGCACACGCTGTATTCGAAGCAGAATCAGCCCTTTGATACCGCGTTTTATTCGACATTTATTGCGGAGATTCCGTCAACATCGTTGGAGCTCATCCTGCAGGAATACATGTCCAAAAACACCAAGTCTGTGGACGAGAAGTTGTTTTATCTGGGCAGTGCACTGGAGGGCATGCGTGGCACGTTCTTCAGGCAGACCATGTTCGCGGAATTTGAGCTGTCGCTATACGAGGCGGTCGAGCGTGGGGAAGCGTTGTCGGGCGAGAGCATTTCAAAAATGTATGGCGAGATTCTGAAGCGTTATCACGGCCATGACGACAACGTTGTCGTCATTGATGAGCTGTATACGAATGAGTGGATGTTTATTCCGCACTTTTACTACAACATGTATGTTTATCAGTATGCGACGTCGCAAACGGCGGGCACTGCACTCTACGCGAAGATTGTTGAAGATGGGGAAAGCGGCGTGGAGAATTACAAGAACCTGTTGAAGGCCGGGGGCTCTGATTATCCGTATACGTTGTTGAAAAATGCGGGTGTTGATATGGCGCAACCGGGGCCTTATCGGGCAGTGGTCGCGAAGATGAACGCGATTATGGATGAGATGGAAGTGTTGCTGGAGAGTCGGGGGAGTGATTAGCGGCGCGCTTATCCCGGGAACTTGAAACAGGTTCATGCTGGGAGTGCGCTTCGCACATTCGCGGCTGAAGCCGCTCCCACAGGTGCATCGCGGATCTTGTGGGGGAGTGATTGGCGGTGCATTTATCCTGGAAACCTGGAACAGGTTCATGCTGGGGGTGCGCTTCGCGCATTCGCGGCTGAAGCCGCTCCCACGAGACCTGCGCCATATCTGTGGGAGCGGCTTCAGCCGCGAATGTCAAACTCTGAGATGATCATGGCTTCGATTCGATGCCAATTAGGCCGACTCGCCTACTACTGCTTTGCTTGCCGGTGTTGTTCCAGCAACGCCGTAAACCATTCCTTCGCCGTCACGCGTGGTTCGTTACCACACTGAATATGATACGGCTTGCCACTCCAGGAACTTTTGCTGGCGAGTCTTTCGATAAACTCTTCCGTGCTGTCAAAATAACGCGCGCCTCTCTTGCGCTTCATTTGCAGGTGATCGCTGGCGTCCGGCGCCGCATGATCTTTGCCATTGCGGGTAAAGACGCAGTCGCTGTTAGCAACGGTATTGAGCAGGAAGTCGATTTCTTCATCCATCGACGCAGCGAATGCGGCGCCTGGTAGCAGGAACATGAATGCAACCAGAGCGCTGATCGATATTTTCACGAGGTTCATCCAGGCTACTCCACGATCTGCGCAGCGGTAATCTCGACCGGGCAGCTGGATCCGTTCGTATACGGCCCTATACCAGTGCTCGCGTTGACCGACTGACCAGATGATATTTGCGCAGATATCGAACGCTCCCGGCGTTGTGTGCCCTGGGAATCCTGGTACTGCACGACAAATCGCACGTCTCTGACCGTCAGTGGCGTGGCGTTGCCGATCGACACACCGAGATTGCCGGTCTCGTCCTGGAAACAGCGTACCCGCAGGTATTTGCCTGGGTTATCTGCAAGGTCCAGCCTGACCAGGGACTCCAGCGCAGACTCGGCTACTGCACCCTCGCCACTTGCAACCATCGAGTAGTGTTCTATTGCTTCGTTATTTCTGCCCTGCTTCGCTGCGATATTGCCGAGCGCGTTGTGTGCGATTGCCGTCGGGAAAAGCTCGTTGCTTTTTTCCAGGTCGGATACCGCCGGCAGGTCGTTGCCCAATTTTTCATTCGCCAGACCGCGTTGCAGGTAGTACTGAAAAAAATTGTCGCGGCGTCGAATAGCAATATCGTAGTTGTCAATTGCCGTGTCATATTTTTCGTTCATGTAACGAACATCGCCGCGTAGTGCATAGAAGTTCGCCTCATCGGGAAATAACGCGATGGCGTCTTCAGCCTTTTCCATCGCGCGGTCCAGATTCTTGTCCGCGATCGCTTTGCGACCTTCGTCGTAAGCATCATAGGCTGGCTTCACTTCGAACGTTTTCTTTAACGCCGCCTGATAGCGATCTTTGCCTATCTCACCGCCAACTGGCAGTGTCGCTGCCGTTCTTTTGTTGGTGTCCACACGCTCCTGCGATGGCGGATGACTGGCAAACATGCCGCTTAGCCAGTCAGTCTCCCGACCTTCACTCAGGCGAACAAAGGTTTCCTGCAATTCCACAGCGCCTTGCGGGTCATAACCGGCCTTCGACATATAACGCATGCCATACAGATCTGACTCCAGTTCGGCACCGCGGCCGTAGGTCTGGCTGAGCAATTGTGCCCCGACGCTGGCACCGCCAACCGCAAGATCAGAGTAGCCACTGTCACCGGTCGCAATCGCTGTGCCGATGACGGCAGCCTGCAGCCATATTCCGCGCTCCATTTGTTTGGCCGAGTGGCGCGCTGCTGCGTGCACGATTTCATGACCGAGCACAGCAGCAAGTTCAGCCTCAGAATTGATTTCCGTCAACAAGCCGCGATTGATGGCGAGCTTGCCGCCCGGCAATGCCCATGCGTTCGGCACCGAACTGTTAAGCACAACAAACTCGTACGGCAACGGTCGATCGCTGACAGCAACCAGCCGATTGCCGACGCCCTGCACATACTCGGTCAACACCGGGTCAATGTCGTACTCACCACCGCCAGCCTGTTGCATGAAGGCGTAATTTTTCGTACCGAGTTCGATCTCTTCCGTTTCGGAGACGAGCGTGAACTCTTTCTTGCCGGTTACAGGATTGACAGCGCAGGCGGACAGCGCAACGAACACGACTGCCGTTGCAAAAATATTTTTAAAGCGGGATATCATCATCGACCGCGAGGTAGTTACATCGCCAGGATTGCTGACATTGGATTGTGATCCGAGGTGTTAACAACCTCAGTGGTCGCATCGGTTGCCGACAGTCCACGAACGTAAAGATGGTCCAGCAAGTTGCCCATTAACCTGACGCGGTTATCATCACCGAAATCCACGGCGCTCAGGCCGAGGTCTTCTGTCATTTGCTCCAGTATCAGCATTCGTTGCCGGCGCCAGGTATTGAAATCACCAGAGAGAATTACCGGGCCATTGTGGGATTTGAGAACATGGTGAACGTTTTCGATCTGCTCCCTGAACGCCTTCAGACCGAGGGAAAAATTGACGACGTGCATGTTGACGACCGCCAGGGTCATGTCTGTTTCAGAAAGTGCGTATTCGGTGATGCTGGTCGCCTTTGGTGTCCGCAGTAAAGGCTCCAAAGTGACGAAACTGCATTGCGTCAGTGGCTTTATGGTACTCATTGTCATCACGCCGGTAACCTCACCATCGAGCAGGTAGCCCGGTGCGAACGACCAGTGCTTGCTGCTATCGACGCCATTGATGATTTCCTCACGAAGCGACGCTTCCTGGATCAGAACCAGGTCCTTGTCGAGTGCCAGCGCATTTAAATCATCTGCGGCATCCGTATTGCGCTGTTTTTGAATATTCCAGTTCAACAGTCGGATGTTAGTAGAATCGAGCTCAGCACCGCTCGAAGTAATATCAGCCGCCATCAGTTCGCGACACTCCTCGATCCCGTTAGCAGTCGGCACGTGATGAATCATCGAGTTGGCTGAAACCTGGGAAAGCTGCTCCACGTATTGATGCGCACAGGAAGAGAGCAACAAGCCGGACACGATAAAGCTGAATACGCGCGTTGCGCGCTCAGTTTTCAGCAGTACGTATCGGGCATATGGATTCATAAAAACTCGTTTTCCAAAATTGCGGCTATTTCCTGGTGCCGGCCGTGAATTTTACAGGGCAGGCAAATGTTTAGCTATGGACACTTTCCGACCCTTATTTTCACCAAACGTTGCAGCAAAAGCTTTGATATTTCCGTCATTTATGTACCTTTTTGCGGCGCTAAGAGCAGCATTGTTACGCCCAGCACGGTCCAGCCAAGGACAATCAGCCATTCCCCGGGCCACACCAGGGCCGCCGGGCTCCAGGGCAGATAGAGAAACGCGATCGCGATGGATAGCAGCAGCGCAGCCCAGCCCACCGACCTGGCGTATTTTACCGAGTACGGCCGGACCATATCCGGCTCGCGTCGTCGCAGTACCAGGAACGAAGCGGCCACAAATGCATACGCTATGACAATGCCCAGCCCCCCGGCATCGACCAGCCAGACCAGTGCCGGGCGGCCAAACAGGGGTGCACAGACTGACAACGTGCCAATTAGCAGGATCGCCCGGTGCGGCGTATTGAATCGCGGGTGCAGGTGACCTAGCGCGGCTGGCAACTGACCGGCTTTTGCCAATGCATAGATGGCCCTGCTGCCACCGATCAGGAACGCATTCCAGCTGGTCAGAATGCCGCCAATGCCAGCTATCACCAGCATTTTGCCGGCCCACGCGCCGGCAAAAACTGCGACCGTTGCATCCGCAGTAGGTAATTCCGAGGCAGCCCGTGAATCAGCCGGCAGGCCCATAGATACTGCAAGAATAATCAGCACATACCAGGTTACGGCGAGCCCGATCGACAGCATCAACATTCGTCCGATGTCACTGAACGGCATGTCTATTTCTTCGGCCGACTGGGGGATAACGTCGAAACCGACAAACATGAAAGGCACCATCACCAGTACACCCAGGAACCCTTTTAAACCGTGATCAAAAAGCGGCTGCATGTTTTGTACAGAACCTGCGAATGCGGACCCGCCGATCAGCGCGATGCCACCGGTTGCGACCAGCACAGTCGCGAGAAGCTGCAGCTTTGCGGCGGTGCGTATTCCCAGAATATTGATCACTGTCATTATGATCGCAGCTATGGCGCCCAGCAGAACCCAGGTGATATGCACATCCCATCCTGCGACCGTCCAGAGATATCCGCGGCTGAATCCCGGTACCAGGTAATCGACCACCGTTGGCAAGGCCACCGCTTCGAATGCCACGACCGATACGTAACCAAGCAGGATTGCCCAGGTGCAAATGAAAGATGCCGTTCTACCCAGGGCGCGGTATGAATAAACATGTTCACCACCGGCCTGCGGCATGGCCGAGGCGAGTTCTGCGTAAGTCAGACCAACCAGGACGACCGCGATTCCACCGATAGCAAATGCCAGGACCGCACCGAGGCTGCCAGCGGAATCGATCCAGTTCCCGGTAAGCGCAACCCAGCTCCAGCCAATCATTGCACCGAATGCGAGCGCGAGAACTTCCTTGCGTTTTATTACCCTTACAAAATGTCCGTCAGACATCGTTTCTCCGGGAGATTAAGAGGTTTGGTGTGCTGCATCGCTGTCCTGACAAACACAATGATCGCAATCGCCCGCTGGGCGGGCTCCTACATTGCTAATTAGTAATGTAGGAGCCCGCCCAGCGGGCGAAATCTCAAACCAGCAAAATATGCCTGCACATTACACCAATACTTTATTACACGGCCAACGATCGGTTTCTATAAGCCATGCTGCGGGTTTTCCACAGCAGACAAGATCGCTTCTTTGACGCATCATTATCATCTTGTTTTAGATTCTTAAGCAGAGATTCACGGTAATAAATTGAACGCAGACATCGACATCTGGAGACTGGCGGCCGGGCTCGGGCTGTTTCTGTTCGGCATGCACCAGCTCGAACAGTCACTTAAATTGCTGGCTGGAAGACCATTCAAGAAGTTTCTTCGCGAGCACACGACGCACCCGCTCAAAGGCGTGCTTGCAGGTGCCCTCTCAACTGCCGCCTTGCAGTCCAGCTCCGTGGTCAGTCTTATCGTGCTCGCGTTTGTCGGCACTGGAATCATTTCGCTGGCAAGCGCGATCGGTATCGTATTCGGCTCGAATCTCGGTACGACCGCAACCGGCTGGATAGTCGCGACCGTCGGTTTCAAACTGGATATTGAAGTGCTGGCTTTGCCGTTGGTTGCGATCGGCGGATTTGGCGTGGCCTGGTCGGCTACGGGGACCAGGCGTGCCGGATTCAGTCACCTGGTGGTGGGATTTGGCCTGATGTTGATGGGTCTTGATTTCATGAAGAGTGGTGCAATCAGCGCCACCACACTATTTGACCCGGCAGCACTAGCCGCTTATCCACCTATCGTGTTCCTGCTGGCGGGCTTTCTAATTACCGCGCTGATTCAATCAAGCTCGGCAACGATCATGATTACACTGAGCGCGCTTTATGCTGGTGTGATTCCACTAACGTCCGCAGCTGCCGTTGCAATCGGCGCTGATTTGGGCACGACGATAACCGCGTTTCTTGGCGCACTGGTTGGAGCGGTCGACAAAAAACGCGTCGCCATCGCGCTGACCATTTTTAATGTCGTCACTGACACCATCGCTTTCGTTTTCCTGCAACCCATATTGCAAATTGTTACTGTATTCGTTGGTATTGGTGATCCGTTGTTTGCGCTGGTCGCATTTCACAGTCTCTTCAACCTCATTGGCATCATTATATTCCTGCCCAGCATCGGCCTTATGAGCCGGCAGCTAAGCAAGTTGTTCAGCACGACAAACAGATCCCGGCTGCGACACATCAAAAAATCCGACCTCACGGTTCCTGAAGTAGCCATTGAAAATATCAGCCGTGAAACCTTTCGGTTGATCGACCAGGCGGCCGCGCTGAATCAGATCAGCCTTCACATTCCGCCTGTTCATTCTTTTTACGATAGCGAGAGTGACCGGCAGGGAATTGATGTTTTTCGCACGGGTGCCGACTATGACGCCAGCTATGCCAGCATCAAGCAACTTGAGGGTGAAATTCTCGCTTATGCTTTACAACTTCAGGAAGAACGCCTGGATGCGGATGAATCTGCCCGCCTCGGCCAGGTGATCGTCGCCATTCGAAATGCCGTGCATGCCGCCAAATCCGTCAAAGACACGCACCATGATCTGCATTCATTCCGCGAGTCCGTCGATGATCACTTCAATGCGTGGTTCGGCTATTTTCGGGACGCTACGCGGGACTTTTTCGAATTATTCGATAGCGTGCGCACAGTCAGCGTACCTGCGCACCGCTTCGAAATTCTGGTTGAGTTGAAGAACAAGAACGAAGCGCTGCACACGAAGATGCATGCCGACATATATAAAGAGGTCGCCCGCAATCAACTGACCGAAGTACAAATATCGACTCTGCTGAACGTCAACCGGGAGCTCTATTTGTCAAACCAGGGCCTGCTGGTCTCGCTGGCCGACGTTCTGCTAGATGCCGCAAGCGCCGCAGATTACGAGAGCATTCCCGTAAGCACCTGATTTCAGTAGCTAGCATAGGTGTAAGCCCGGATTCCCCGGCCGGGGGCATTCCGGGATGATGTGGCAGCTGCTTCAACCCGGGGGGGACGCCGCCATGGACAAAAATGCCGCAATCGTGCTGGCAGAACTCCGTCAGGATCATCAAAACATGACCTTGATGCTCAACTTGCTCGAAAGAGAATCCAACCTCATCTACGCCGACGGCGATCCGGACTTTGAGTTACTGGCTGATATCATGCACTACATGACCGTCTATCCCGACGCAGTGCACCACCCAAAAGAAGATCGCCTGTATGCCGAGCTAAGGGTTGTCAGGCCCGACCTTTCCACTGGCTTTGAGCGCATTTCGGTAGACCATCGGCACATTGCGGAACTCAGTGTGGCGTTGCGTGATGAGATCTTATCAATAAATTCAGGAACGTTTGTGCGAAGAAAATCTGTGGTTGCGAACGCATTACGCTACGTGAATACGTTACGGGGACACATGCAATGGGAAGAACTGGATTTGTTTCGGCGCGTTGAAGAAATGATAAGCGAGGGGCATAAACTAATTGACGCGGCAAATTTCTCACAAGAGCTGGATCCGGTTTTTGGTCCCGAGGTTAAGCAGAGTTTTGAGCGACTCGTGGCCAATATTCAGGAATATGCCAGCTGAGCTCGTGGTTGCTGGCGTAGTTTCTTCAGTGGCGTAATTCGCCCGCTGGGCGGGCTCCTACAAATCTAATTAGCCATGTCGGAGCCCGCCCAGCGGGCGATGCGCAATAGTCACGAACCGGCATATTCAAAAATACCAGGCTACCTGCGCAAACAGCGAAAGATCTGTCGAAAAGTACAACCCCGCCATCTCTGCTTCAATTCCACCAAACTCCGAACCCGATGGCCCAAGCGGAACGTTCAGCGCACCGAGAAACTCAACGTTCTGACTAAGGTTATTGCGTGACACGATTTGCACGAGAGCACTGCCGTCTTCCAGGTTAGTAAACAGATTCGGAGTCAACACCCACAACGGCGTCAGCTCGATGCTTACACCACCGGCGATATAATGACGACCCAGCGTAAACGCCTCACCGCGCGCCAAACGGTCTAGCAATTCCGTGTTTTGCAACAAGCTCGCCAAATCATAATCGCCGTTTTCAAGGCCAAACTCTGTAAAGTAGTACTCCACGACGCCACTTATATTTTTGCCGCCCCACACCCACGAATAACTTAAGTTCGTTACCAGCTGTACTTTGCTGCCTGAAGAACTATCCGCGACGACAAGATCACCGCGCCACACGGCACCGCCTATGCTGCGATTTCCACCGATACCCAGCGTGGTCCTGTCGTAGTTCCTGGCAACCAGCAGGTCATATTCTGCCTCGCCCGAAATGCCGTGATACTTGATTGCGGCCGTACCCTCATCACTGTCGGGATCGCCACTGACGATGTCGCGGCGAAAAACGAATGCGGCCTGAATGTCATCGCCGTTATCGCGCAGGTATTGCCCGTACAGCATGTCGTCCCCGGATTTGTATTCGGTATCAACAGCGGTCGGGTCAAAAGGGTTTACGATATCCATTGGGGAGAAAATCAGACCGTTACCCCAGGTGATCGCTTGTCGTCCAAGACGAACGACCGTTTTGTCGTTCGTATAGCCCACCCATAAGCGATCGAGCCTGTGCAAGGCAGCGAATTTTTCATCATCTTCAATGACCGACGTCAAATTCATGAGCCTGCGATCATCGTTTGGCAGGCGATTCTGAAAAAGCCCGTTACCGCCAGGGAACGTTCGTGAGTATTCAATGCGATCGCCATACCCGGCAAACAGCTGATATGCAGTATCAAACGTCCACGATCCCCTGCTCGCAGAGAAATTGAGGCGCATATCATTTTCGAGATCGACTGCCGTGTCACCGGTTAGCTGGTTGAAAACACTATCGTCAGGAAAGGCATCAGCAAGCAAACGAGTCTTGACGTGACCGCCGAGCTCATAATCTGCAGCCTCCGCCAAGGTTGTCGCCGGGCAGAATCCGGCGACAACAATGAGGCCGATGAGGACCTTAATCGGCATGCTGCTGTATGTCGTCCACGATTCGACCGTCAAGCATGCGCACCAGGCGCCTGGCGTACGACATGACGCGTTGATCATGTGTCGCAAGAATGAAAGTCGTGCTGTGATTCTTATTCAATTCAACAAACAACTGCATGAGTTCGTCCGATGTTTTCGAATCAAGGTTTGCAGTTGGCTCGTCCGCGAGCACAAGCGCAGGTCGTGACACGATGGCACGAGCAACAGCGACCCGCTGTTGCTGGCCACCGGACATTTCTGCGGGGCGTCGATCTTCGAGGCCCTTGAGCCCAACCTCTTCGAGTATCGCCATGGAGTGCTCGCGACGCTGATTGGCGTGAACACCCTGAACCTGCATGACGAATTCGACATTTTCGCGGGCAGTCAGGACCGGAATCAGGTTGTAGGCCTGGAAGACGAAGCCGATTTGTCGCAACCTGAGCTCTGCAAGCTCGCCTTTGCTCATCTGGTCGATGCGCTGTCCGGCGACCCAGACTTCGCCGCTGTCCGGAATATCGAGCCCGCCAATCGCGTTCAGCAGCGTTGTCTTGCCACCGCCGGAGGGTGCGGACAGGCAGACAAAACCGCCCTTTTCAATGTCGATACTCACATGGTCAAGTGCCTTGATGTCCTGGTCGCCCTGGCGATAGGTCTTGCACAATTCAATACAACGAACAGCAGTCATGTTTATACCTTGGTGATTGCCTCAATCGGCTCATAGCGGGATGCACGCCAGGCCGGCGACAGGCTGGCGATAAAACCGAGCAACAGAACTACGATGTTGGCCATTACGACGTCTTTCATCAGCAGTTCCGGATACAGGACGCTGGATGCACCCATCATTTCCATACCTTTTGCGACCGCAGAAATGTCGATGCCATCCTGCAACGGAATAATGCTGGCGTACGAAAGTGCATTGCCGATCACCAAACCCAGCGCCAGCAGGAAAACCGACTCAATAATGATCTGGCCGAGAATGCTTGCAGGCCGCATACCGAGTGCGAGCATCAGGCCGATCTCGCGAACCCGTTCAAATACAGCCATAGCCAGCGTATTGACGAGGCCAAATGACAGGGCCAGGAAAATAACGATCATCCAGACCAGCACGAACCCGTCCATCACTCTGAGCATGCTAGCCAGGTAGCTGTTTAGTTCCTGCCACGTCAGGGTCTCCGTCGCATCGCCCAGTCTTGCGCTTACATCCGCCCGCAATGAGGAAACATCACGATAGTCGTCGCCGACAACTGCAACCTCACTGACCTGGTCGCCAATGCGCAGCATCTTCTGTGCGGCATTTTTGCCGACAAAAACAAACGCCTCTTCATTCGCCTCCAGGTTCGCTGTAAACAAGCCAACAACCCGAAAACCCCTATCGGCTATTTCATTGGCGGGATCCTGGCTCATTAAAACGATACGCTTGCCAATCTCTGTATCCAGTTTGTCTGCGAGTTTGCGGCCAATAACAACACCGTTGTCATCGGCACTTTCCAGGTTTCTTCCCGCTGTGACGTTGCTGCCGATCGCAGCGATCGACGTTTCCTGCATTGGATCGACGCCAAGCAAAGTAACGCCGCGTGACTCACGCTCGCTCGAGATAATAGCTGGCACCCGGACCCGCGCAGCCCAGCCTGCGAAATCGGCGTCTGCAAAAGATGCGTCAATTTCTGCGTCACTCATCGGCAGCAGATTATTGATGCTGGGGTCGTCCCGATATTCTGGATTGTGTGCCTGCACCTGGCCGGGCAAGGTTCGCAGCCCATCGTGAACCATATCGCTAACCATGCCGCGGGTTAGTGCAGTCATAAAGATCATTGCCCACACGCCAACACTGATCGCCGCGAGCATCACGATGGTGCGGCGATGATTCCGCCACAGGTTTCGCCAGGCCAACATCACGATCACCATGAAAGCGCGCATCATAAGGCTCTCATTGCCTCAACCGGGCGCAGCCAGTGAAGCCGTAATGCAGGGTAAAGTGCGGACAAAATCGAACCCACGAACACTACCGCCGGACCCAGAAACAAAGTGAGAAGCGTTGCCTCGGGATAGAACCGCGCCGGCAGGTTGAACGTCGCAGCCATTTCGTCCATGCCCGGATAACTGAAGCCGTTGTAGGTAAACCAGGTTGTTACCAGGCCACCGATCAGCGCACCGATCAGCATCCCGGCCAGGCCAAGCATGGCGGTTTCCATGATGACCAATCTGCCCAGCCGTCCTGGAGTCAGTCCCAACGCCATCACGACGCCAAATTCGTGGGTGCGCTCCAGTACTGACATCAGCTGCGTATTCAGAACACTGAATGCCACCAGGATCACCAGCACGCCGTACATAAAAAATGCGCTGCTAAGATCTGCCTGGATAGCCTGTTTCAGACCCGGTTGCAGGGCCATCCAGTCGTGCACAACAAGATCTGCCCCCTCCGGCAGCAGCGCTTTAGTCTTTAGTACGTAATCGTCGATTAATGTCAGTCCCGGCGTTGTTATGACAACCATATGGCCGGCGCCCTGCATAAAAAAGACGTCCTGAAAAAGCCCGAGCGGAATTTCAGCGATGCTGCGATCGATATCAGCCATACCACTGTCGAAAATACCGACGATTTTCGCGACGGTCGCCGCAAACGATCCATCCCGTCCACTGCCCAGCAAAGTCAGCTCATCACCGATATCAACGCGCAAATTACGCGCCAGAACAGCGCCTATTACGATCTCCGCTGCATTAGTATCGGTTGGGAAACGGCCCTTTTTGACGAGACCGGGAATCGTCGACACCGAGGATTCGTGGTCGGGATCGACGCCGAAAATCTGCACGCCATAGGTTCGCTCCTCGCTCGACACCAGGGCGAACGCGGCTGCGCGCGCGGTTATCGTTTGCAGATCAAGTTGGGTACGGAGATCTTCGGCAAGCCGGTCAATATCCGGCACTACTTGCCGCATCTTCAAATCGTCTTTGTAACCGGGGGCCTGTACCTGGATGTGGCCGGTAAACGCCTGCAGCGTATTGTCGATCATCAGTTCGTACATGCCGAACTGCAGTGAAATCATGAACACGAGCAGCGCGTTCGAGAAGACCATGGCACCAATCGTCAGCCAGGTGCGTCTCGGCTGGCGCCAAAGATTTCTCCACGCAAGGCGCAAAATGATATTCATCTGTTGCGCCTGGTCATCGTATTAGTTTCGCGGATTGCGTAAGTTGGACAGTGTAAAAATGTTATCGCTGAGCTCCACATCGAACTCGACTATACCGACACTGATCTCGGTCCATTCATCCGCTTCATCCGGCTTTTCCATTCGTTGGCGCGTCGCGACCGTTCTACCGCCCATGTCCGCAATTTCCAGCGTGCGCAGAGTTTTGACCAATTCGCCGTCCTGATCGTAATAGCCCTGTTCCAGCATCACGTAGTCATCACGAATCCTGAGCACTTCCTTACCCCATACAACGGCGGCTTCTTCATGTGGCACGGACTGGATTTCAAATACGATGTGCCCGTCGAGTTCTGTTTCACTAATGAGCGTATGGTCATACTGATCGACAATATCGCTGTTACGGGAAATATCCTTGTTAGAAAAATCAGAACCCATCCAACTCTGACCCATCATTGACGAGGGCACTTTGATCACGCGATTCACTTTCGGCGAAAAAGTCCACATATTGTTGTCGTCCATCAACGTGCCATTGCCGCGATCTTTTCTTGGTTCCGTGACCCGCACCAGCGAGCGCTTCTCACCCTGCGTCCACGACCGCATGGACATGCTGCGCTCCCAGTCAGGGCGGTGAATGGTCATGGTCATCTCGCCCTGGGATGTGAGGCCGCGCCAGTGGTTGAGGGCGTCGCGCACGATGTCTTTGGCATCGCGTGCGGTGGTATCAGCGGTCGCGCTGAGACCGAGGGATAACAAGGCTAGGGTTAGGAGAAGACGATACATGTGCTGACCAGATATGGGGGGTTCAGCGACAGTATTTCACAAGACCGGCAATACCAACAATTGTGGAATGCCGAAAGATGGCGCGTGGTTATGCCATTCGCGGCTGAAGCCGCTCCCACATAAATTTTGGCACTTACCGTGGGAGCGGCTTCAGCCGCGAATGGCTGACTTACACACCGTTGTCTTTATTGACTCTCCACCCCAGGTTCCACCACCCGCATACCGGATTCAGCAAATCCCGCAACTTCCCCGCCAAGCGGCCAGATCACCAGCGTGCGCACCCCGTCCGCCGAATGCGTCTTGTGCACCACCCGATCACGCGCCCGAACGACACCAGTCATACCGGGCTTTAGGATATGTGACTCGCCGTTGACAATATGATCGAGCTCGCCCTCAATGACATAGATAATTTCCAGTTCATGCGGATGCGACTGACCTTCGAATCCTGGCGGGAACCAGATCTCTGCAATTTCTGCACCCTGGCTACCGAGATTGCTCTCTTCGATCAATACTTTGATAACGCCAGCGCCATTTTCCGTGTCCCACTCAAACTGGCGCGTTCCGGCTGACACAATGTCGTAATTCTCATAGGCTGCCGGGTTCGGTCCTTCGCCCATGTCGCAAGCGCTCAGGCTCAGCAACAAAACCAGGGCACCCAGAACACCAAAGTTGATTTGTTGTCGCATAGTCAATTACTCGCTTTAGCGCTCGTAAACAATATTACCGTTCACAATTGTCATCAGGATCCTGCCGTTCAGAATATCCCCCGGACTTTCGTCCGCAAGAATAAAAGGATCGATATCCATTACCGTCAAATCAGCCCAGCGACCTTCTTCAATGATCCCCGTGTCGTCTTCGCGAAAACTCGCGTAAGCAGACCAGATGGTATAGCCGCGAACCGTTTCATCAGAACTCATCACCTGGTCCGCATACCAGCCACCTTCCGGCTCCTGGTTCTTGTCCCGCCTTGTGATGGCTGCATGCATGCCATAAAAAATGCTGTGGTCGGAACCGGGGTTGTCTGAACTAAAAACAAGTCTTGCGTTCGTTTCTCTTAATGTCCGCCAGGCGTAGGCACCAAGAACACGTTCCGGGCCAAGTCGCTCTTCGGCCCACGTTTTATCTTCAACGGCGTGCACGGGCTCCATCGAACCGATAATGCCCAACGCCCCAAGCCGTGGAAGGTCGTCCGGGTGCATGACCTGGGCATGTTCAATGCGATGACGGTTCTCTGCGGTCGAGGGGTCTTCCTTGAAAACACCTTCCAGAATGTCCAGCGATTCGCGATTACCGGCGTCACCGATAGCGTGAATTCCGACCTGGAAACCTGCTTTCATCGCCTCTGCGTTCAACGCCTGATCAAAACCGTACCCATCGCCACTAATGCCACGATGGCCCGGTTTGTCAGCGTAGTCATATAACAAGCGTGCGCCGCGTGATCCGAGCGCACCATCGTAATAGGCCTTGACCGTGCGCGTCACGAGCATACTGTCGTTGTCCTTATCCGGTCCTTGCGCAATCCACTTACGTATCAGGTCCTCGTCGCGCAATGACAACATTGCATAGACGCGGATCGGCAATTCATTAGCTGCCTCGAGCTCCTCGAGAATGCTCATTCCCATGCTATGTATTCCGGCTTCATGCACCGCGACGTAACCATCCGCCGCCATCTGCTGCAGACCCTTGAGCAACTGTTGCGTCATGGTCTCGCGCGAGGGTGCTGGTACACCGTTATCCAAAAGCTCAATGCCCCGGTTCAGGAACAGGCCGTTGGGCTGGCCATCTGTGTCCAGCCGCATCTCGCCACCAACCGGCACGTCGGTGTCGGCCGTGATGCCGAGAACATCCAGCGCCGCTTGATTTACCCAGCCGCCAAAACCATGCAAGCCACGCAGAAAAACAGGATGATCCGGTACCAGTTCACTGAGCAGCACCTTGTCCGGGTATCGGTTGGCCCAGGCGCCTTCGTCCCAGCCTGCGCCGACAACCCACTCACCTTGCGGCACAGACTTCGCTCTTTCCACAACCAGTGCAACCACCTCTTCCTCGGTTGCAACATCGATCAGGTTGACACGCTCCAGCAACGCACCCAGCTCGAATACATGGGTATGTGAATCGACCAGACCCGGTATTACTGTTGCACCAGCAAGGTCAATTACACGTGTCGTTTCCGCTTTGTGCTCCATTGCCTCCTTGCTACCGCCAACAAATATAATTTCGCCACCCCTGGTAACAACGGCAGTCGCATCGGGATGCCAGCCACGCTCATCATGCGGTGCATCGGCCATCACCGTGCCGTCCGTCGCCGGCTCATCCCAGTCCAGGGTATACACGCGACCATTAATCAGGATGAGGTCTGCCACATCCGACCCTGGCTCGTCGGCCGGTTCGCTGGAGCAGCCAGACATCAGGAACAGGATCGCGATTATCGGTTTCAAATTCTTCATTAGTTCTGCCTATGTACGAAACAAGTGGTTTTTTCCTGCAGTGGGACGGTATCCCAGCAGGCGTGGAAAATCGACTGGAAGCGACGGCTATTGACAATCTGCCCGCAAGATCGGACGCTCGATGGCAGATAAAAACAACAAGGTGCGCCAAAATGTCATATACCGGAATCGTGCAGCAGCGCCTGCTTCCCACAATCACTTTTCTGTTCCTGCCATTGCTGGGTTCGGCGGCCCTGGACGCCGACCTGCTTGAAGGGCTCTCGGCACGCGCAATCGGACCGGCAACAGTCGGTGGCCGTATCGCCGCTATCGATGCTGTCGTTTCGGACCCGAATCGTATTGTCATAGGCGCCGCAACCGGCGGTGTCTGGATGTCCAACAACGGCGGCCTGACCTGGGATGCAGTATTCGAAGAGGAAGCGGTGGCCTCGATAGGCGCCATTGCTATCAATCAATCGAACCCTGACATTATCTGGGTCGGTACCGGCGAAAGTAACGTGCGTAATTCCACCTCAATTGGCGGCGGCGTTTACAAGTCGATAGATGGTGGCAAGACCTGGGCCTTGACCGGCCTCGCCAATAGCGAACGAATCGATCGAATTGCATTGCATCCGGACAATCCGGACATCGCGTACGTCGCAGCGTTGGGAACGCTATGGGGTCCAAACGAAGAACGCGGTGTCTACAAGACCACCAATGGTGGCGATTCCTGGGAACGTATTTTGTATGTTGACGACAAAACCGGCGCGACAGACATCAAGATGGATCCGACAAACCCGGACAAACTCTATGCAGGCATGTGGCAATTCCGGCGCTGGCCCTACCAGTTCAAGTCAGGTGGTCCCGGATCCGGCGTTTACGTCTCATATGATGCTGGCGAGACCTGGAAACACAAAACCGAAGAAGATGGTTTACCTAAAGGTGATCTCGGCAGGACAGTTTTCGCGATCTCTGCAGCAGAACCGAAGCGTGTCTATTTGCTGGCAGAAGCAAAGAAAAGCGCGTTGCTGGTATCGGCAGATGGCGGCGAGTCGTGGAGCAAGGTTAACGAGGAATATAACGTCGCCGACCGACCGTTCTATTACAGCGAGATTGCCGCCGATCCGCAAAACGCCAACCGCGTCTACAACATTGCAACACGACTTCGTGAATCCATTGATGGTGGCAAGACCTTTGCACTCAACGCGGCAATTGATTGCTGTGCAGCCAGTAATACGGTACATATCGACAACCACGCTTTCTGGATCAACCCATCCGATTCGCGTCACATGATCATTGGCAACGACGGTGGCCTGGCAATCACTCGTGATCGAGGTGTTAGCTGGAGATTTGTACGCAATCTGCCGCTGGCGCAGTTCTATCATGTTGCAGTGGACAGCGATGTGCCTTACAACATTTATGGTGGCCTGCAGGACAACGGCTCGTGGCGTGGCCCGTCAGAGGTCTGGGAAAACGCCGGCATTCGTAACCTGCACTGGCAGGAAGTCGGCTTCGGCGACGGCTTTGATACGCTACCCGATCCGGAGAATTCACGACGCGGCTACGTCATGTCGCAGGGCGGCAACCTCTTTAGCTGGGACCTCGATACCGGCGAGCAGCGCTTTATTCGTCCAGACCCACCTGCACCCGGTGTTGAGCTGCGCTTCAACTGGAACGCGGCTATAGAACGGGATCCGTTTAACCCGGCGACGATCTACTACGGCAGCCAGTTCGTACACAAATCGACTGACCGTGGCCATAGCTGGAGAGTCGTCAGTGGCGACATGACGTCGAATAATCCCGACATGCAAACATTCAAGGAAAGCGGCGGCATAACCTATGACGTTACTGCTGCAGAGAATTACACGACGCTGGTCTCGATTGCAGCGAGCAAAATCGAGCGCGGTGTTCTATGGATCGGCTCAGACGACGGACGCATACACGTCAGCCGCGATGGCGGCGAATCGTGGAGTCGTGTTGACGAACGTGCACGCGACGTTCCGGCGGGGGCCTGGGTACCGATGATCGTGCCGTCCTCGCATGACGCAGGTACCGCATATGTGGTTTTCGATGATCACCGGCGCGGCAATATGAATACCTATGTATACCGTGTTGAGAACTACGGACAAGACTGGCAGGCATTGCAGACTGATGATATTTCCGGGTATGCACTGTCGATACTGCAGGATCACATCGATCCCGACCTGTTGTTCCTCGGCACTGAGTTTGGCCTGTATATTTCCGTCGATGCCGGTGACAGCTGGAGCAAATTTACAGCAGGCGTTCCCACCGTGTCAGTTATGGACATGGCAATACAGGAGCGCGAAAACGACCTCGTTTTGGGCACGCATGGACGTTCGATTTTCGTTATCGATGACTACAGTGCTTTGCGCAATATTGACGAGAGTGATTTTTCCGAACCGCTTAAGATTTTGTCAGTAACAGCAGGCCAGCATTACGTCGCTAACCAGACTCCTTCCACGCGGTTTACCGGCTCAGGTGAATTTCGCGCAGAGAATGAACCATATGGCGTGGCAGTAACCTTTATAGCGAGCGGGGATGATTTACCACACCCTGAAAAAGACGCTGAGCGTGCGCGAAAGATTCAGCAGCGTGCCGATGCGACAGCGAAAAACGAAGACGAGAATGGGGATGGAAGTGGTGAGGACAAAGGTCCGAAAATAAAAGTCACGGTAACCAACACCAGCGGCGAAATTATTCGCACCTTCAGGCGCCCCGTTCATCAGGGCATTAACCGCATCGTCTGGGATATGCACGGCGATGGCCTGCGCGCCATGCCGGGCCCGGAACCACAGGATTACGAGGATGGCTTGCCGGCGGGAATAGAGGTGCCGCCAGCGGAATACCAGGTAACGCTGACACTGAAACGTGATGAAGAAAACAGTGATGAGGCCACTGCCGGCGCAACGACGATGGCTGACCCACGCACGTCCTACCCACTCGCTGAAATGGTAAGCAGCTACAAGACACAGCTTGAAATTCAGGCGATGCAGGAGCAGGTGCTAGTCGCCGTGGAAAAAATCGTTCGCGCGCGCAGTGATATCGCGACGGTCAAAACTCTAATTGAGAAACGGGACGATGCCAAAAATAACGACGACCTCAAAGCACTGATAAAAAGCGCAAGCGAGGCGACAAAAGCGCTTGATGAACTGGAGAAACTATTCCGCGTCCCGCCCGAAACCAAGGGCATTATCTACCGGGACGTTAGGATTGCGAATCAAATCGGTCGGGCACAAGGTTACGTTGGCTCATCCTACGGTGCTCCCTCGCCGGCAGCCCACTCCTACATTAATAGTGCGCGCACGGCACTCGATGAAGGTCTTGTCGCAGTGAACGAGTTTTTCTCCGGTGATCTCGCGAAATTTCGCGCCGCAGTTGAGGCGGCGGGAATTGGACTGCTGAGCAGCGCGGGCCCTTAGCCGACCAGCTCATCGGCTATGTCGCAAATACTCCGCAAGTTAGCGTTGTATGTGCTGCTGGCAATTATTTTCGTTCCAGCGATCGCGCTAACCTGGTTGCGCTGGGAAGCCGGCCGGCCGCAGGATGACTGGTTCCGTGAGCGCCACGGCAGCCTGACGAAAATTTTTGTTACTGAGTCAATCACGCGGAATGATCAGGTATCAGAGTTCATTACACTGCACTCAGATTCAGGTCTCGCAGTTTCCCTGCGGACGATTCGTGACGCATCAAACCACGACCGCTTACCGGTACTCATCGTACTGGGTGGCCATCGCACCGGCAGCGATGCCGTCGAACTCTTTGGTCATGTCGGCAATCGAGCAGTGGTCGCGCTGGATTATCCCTATGACGGGCCGGAGAAAGTTAAGGGCATTGTCGCAATCGCACGAACAATACCGCTGGCACGGCAGGCATTCCTGGATACACCGCCTGCAGTTTCCCTGGTCATTGACTGGCTGACAGAACAGTCCTGGGTCGATTCCGAGCAAGTCATTCTGGTCGGCGCAAGCCTGGGCGTGCCGTTCGCCGCTGCTTCGGCCGCTCGCGACAAACGTATAACAGGCGCACTCCTGGTACACGGTGCTGCCGACAATCGTTTGTGGATAGAGACCCAAATCGCCAGGAGAAGTGACCATCGTTTGTTACACAAACCGGTTAGCACGATTTTCCATTGGCTGGCATACGGACCAACGTTTGACACTGCGATGAATGTTGCGGCTATAGCGCCCCGCCCGGTTCTTATTATCGGCGCGCGCAATGACGAGCGAACGCCCGCGGGTCAAATCGAAGCACTGTTTGCGGCTGCTCGCGAGCCGAAATCGCTACGCTGGACCGAGGGCCGGCATATCGAACCTGGTCGCAGCGAAATCATCGCGGACCTCCTGCGCATCGCAGACGAAGAGCTACCTTTCGATACTGCAAATTGATACGTGTTTGTCGCAATAGCGCCGCCGGTTCAAATCGCTAGACTAAATGAAAAGCACCAACAAGCGGAGCGGAAGCAATGATGAATCTCGACATGATTATGAGCACCAATCTCGTCACGATATTACCCACGGATAGCCTGGCGACTGCGCGCAAACTGATGCACGACAACAAGATTCACCACCTGCCCGTATGCGTCGACAAAGAGCTGGTTGGGTTGGTGACGTTATCCAACGTTCTCGCGGCAACGGATTCAATTCTCCGCGACGCTGATAGTCGCCTGCATGCGAAGGACATCATGGTAGAGGAGATGATGGTCAAGGACATCGCAACCGTCGATGAAAAAGCGAGTTTGCGACAGGCCGCACTGTTCCTGGAAAAACACAAGATTGGCTGCCTGCCTGTCGTTACCAACGGTAAGTTACACGGTATCGTGACCGACACCGATTTTGTCGGCGTAGCGATCAATTTGCTGGAGCAGATTGAAGATACCGAACCATACGAAGAATCCGAGACCGGCGCAGCCTAGATCCTGACCCGACAACCTATCTCGTAGAGACGGCAACTTGTCACGATTAGCGTCAATCACGGCAAGATGCCGCGCCTACAAATAATTACCTAACCGACCGCCGCTGACCCGGCACAAACCCCTCCATAACAGCCTTCAACTGTTGGCCTGCATTGGGGGGGGGGCAGCGGAGATACGGTCAGTGTCCCCGTAATTGCCTTAGCTTTTATGGATATTGGTAACCAGTTCGTTATCGACCTGCCTTACTGCTGCTGACAACGCTTCCCTGTAACACTGGTCCAATTCCGACATACGCTTTGCCGATCCCGCGATGCTAAAGCGTCGGTAGTCGCACACTTGTTTTGACGCTTGTTTGAGCCGGCGGTATAACAACAGCGCGTCTTTTTCGGTTTCCGCATTCAGATCTGCATACGATACCTTTACAGACACACCCTTAAGTTCAGTTCTGTCGCCTGCTGAGGCAATTGTCGGTATACCCAAAGCGACGATAACAGCAACAGTCAGAAGGCTTTTACACAATTTTGAATCTTTCATACTTTCTTCTCCAATCTAAGATACCAGTTACTACATTTGACATCGGTAGCCAACCAACTTGCGCGGATTAAATTATCCGCCCTTTCCAATGTACTTAACTCTTAGATGCACGAAATCTGAAAATGGTTCTAATTTTTAATTAGAATTTTTCGTAACTAACTTTTGGTTATATGCGAGAGCCATTTACAGAAACGAAAGCGAAACACAGGGCGATCGCCAATTCACGACCGCGACGATAAGTGCAGAATATTGTGAATGCGATTGCCCAATATTCTTGGATCAAAGTTTTTCTCAGGAATTCTTATTTTCTACCGAATAGATTAACCGTGTATCCGACCACGAAAAACGCGATCGCCACCATGCTTATCGGTGGAATCCCCCCGTGCCAGGATGACGGTGTCATCCAGCCCTGATAGCCCATGAAGATCAGATGCACCGCGCCCAGAATCATTGCCCAAAGAAGAAATGTCCTCGATGTGATGAACTCGATGAATGACTTGTCTTCGCGCAAGTGGGTTTGAAAGCTTAAGTTGTAAGCCCAAAGAATGACAAATGCCAGAACGCCGCCCAGCATGCTCAGACCAGCAAAAAGTGTCAGCGTGCCGTCTGCCGCGAAAAACTTGCCATAAACGGCGGGCGTAAAAAGCATAAAGCTCATCAGCGCATGGATCAGCACCAGCAGAAACCCGGTCATACCCAGCGCCTTTCTGGCATTAAGCCAACTCACCGGCACTTTGACGCCCAGGTTATTTAATGGGCCGAAACCAAAGTTGCAGGTAATCAGAATAAACGCGGCCAGTGAAATCCCCTTGTTCAAAATGAAAAAGGGGAAATCTTTCCAGGGAACGGTGCCGACAACGTGGTAACGCACAACCGCGTAACCAATCGAAAAAACCAACGCGAGCGCAATAATCTGGCTGGCTGAATTTTTATTACTATTCGACGCCTGATTCATTGTGAAAAAATACTGCTGAGGACAAATAAATCTTTGAGTTTCATCTCGAACTCTCCATTTCTCTTTCGCCTTTCACGGAATCGTGACAGGTTTAATCTGCAATTACGGCAGGGTGGCACGCGAGTTCATACGCTGCGGCAAAAAAACTAAATGCGAACGTCACTAACCTGAACGACCGGCGCCACGTTCGTATAGTTGGGAATGTCCGCCATTATTGCTGCAGCATGCGGGCCAAATGATGACTGAAAGTCCTCAATGGAATCGAAGTACAGGTGCCCCATCGCTGCATACGGCGGTGGAGAATCCGGGGTCCCGCCACCTAAACCGCCTTCAACGCCGACGTTCCTGAGGGCAGCGCCTACCAATTCCCGCACCAGGGGAATGTGGCTGTTACAGTAGTAATCCATATCAAATGAACTGGACTCGGTTTTCGGATAAAGCACACTAACTTTGATCATGGAATATCTCGTTCAATAGTTGACCGCTTACAGGAAATTGTTTGGCCAGATCATGGTGCGCCACATATGTGCCGTCGGACTGCCATCGAAGCCGAGCCCTTCCTTGGGCTGTTTGAAATGACGACCGATAATATCAGTGAAATCTTCAACATCGACCGTTACGTCCGGATCAAAAGAATAGAGATCATTTATGGTGATCTCTCGTGAGGTCATATACCACTTGTGGTTGCGTGCCTCTTCGTAAGACTTGCGAATATAGGGTTCGGGCTTGTAGTCCTCGCCGAAATACCGGATATAGGCTTCGGGATATTCGTAACCAACAGACTCATCCGGAAAAAACCTGAGTGCCTGGTGTTTTTCGATCGCCCAGGCGATTTCTTCATCGACATAAGGCGTGATCAGTTGTGCGCACCAGTACCCGTGGTCGGTGCTCAACAGGTTTAGTCCAACGTCGTGTAACAAGCACGCCATGACGACTTTTTCGCTGCTGCCATTCTTTTGCGCAAGCCGCGCACTCTGCGTTACATGATTGAGAGAAAAGCGCAGTTTGTAAAAATCCATTAGTGTCGGCTTTTCCGGCATTTTCGGCAGCAGCGGTTCATCGTGCATCAGGAATGGCCGCGTGTCATTCGGATCGTTGTCCGGCCTGCCATCGACATAACAAGGCTTCGGTTTTGCGCGGCGTTTTTCCAGGCTGTCGCTCATTGCATCTTCCAGCGCATCGGCTTTGTCGGAAAATGTGGCGGCCCCGGTAATCGTTGCCGCTGTTGCGACACTCATATTATTCAGAAACTTGCGACGATCCATGCTGATCCCCCTGGGGTTGTACTTATTTTTTATTTAATCGCTATTTTTATTCCATCAATTCCATCTATACCGCCGCTGAGCTCGTCTCCGGCTACGACCGGGCCAACGCCAGCCGGCGTGCCAGTAAATATCAGGTCTCCCGGCGATAACGCAAATAGCGTCGACAGCTCCGCAATGGCCTCGGCGACACTCCATATTAGCTCATTCAGGTCACCTTGCTGGCGAATCTCGCCGTTTACGCTGAGCCAGATGCGCCCGCTGGCAGGATGCCCTACCTCCGCCACCGTATGCAGGTGCGATACCGGCGCGGATTGATCGAAGCCCTTCGCTGTCACCCATGGTCGTCCCAGGCTTTTGGCTTCTTTTTGCAGGTCGCGGCGTGTCAGATCGATGCCTGTGGCGTAAGCAAAAACATGGCCGAGAGCATCCCCGACCGCCACATCCGTGCCCGCTTTGCCGATGGCGACCACAAGCTCTATTTCGTGATGCAGGTTTTCAGTACGCGACGGGTAGTCAATCACGGAACCACTCGCGACAATCGCGTCTGCCGGCTTCGCAAACCAGAATGGCGGTTCGCGATCCGGGTCATGTCCCATCTCACGCGCGTGCGCTCCGTAGTTGCGGCCGATGCAATAGATACGGCGGACAGGAAAACGATCCTCGCCGCCAGCCACGGCGATAGTCGGTTGTGCCAACTCAAATATATTCACAGGAATTCACTCTTTGGGCGTTCATACGGCTCATTAAGTCGTAGAATATACAGACAATCAAGATACACCTCGGGGAAGCATCATGACTATCGCAAGAAGAGAATTCCTGAAAGCTGTGGGCGGCGCATCGCTGGCCAGTAGTCTTGCGGGTTATGCAGTATCGGCGAATGCTGAACCAGGCGTGCCAGCATTCAGTTTCTCCGATGACACGGTGCCAATGAACGCGGCCAACCTCTGTCCCATGCTCCCAAGCGTCGTTGCGGCGAATGCAAAATACTCAGCGTCGCTCGATCTTGACATGAGCTCTGTAAATCGTAAGCGCATCGAGGCAATGAAAGAGACCGCGCGAAGTCGTATTGCCGGAATGCTTGGCTCTTCGGCCGACGAGCTGGCGATCGTCCGCAATGCCTCGGAGGCGAATAACGTCATCGTTCAGGGTATACCGCTGGAAGCCGGGGACGGAGTCGTGCTGTGGGACCAGAATCACCCCTCCAACAGCGTTGCCTGGGATGTACGCGCCGCGAGAAGTGGCTGCCGGGTTAGCCGCTTTTCCGTGCCGACGAACACCAGCTCGGTCGATGAAGTCGCCAATCTGTTTGCGCAGGCAGTTAACGACAAGACCAGGGTGGTTTCATTTACGCATATATCCAACATCAGCGGATTCCGAACGCCTGCTGCTGAAATCTGTGCCGCAATCCGCCGGAAAAAGAGCGATGTACATATTCATATCGATGGCGCGCAAACCTGGGGCGCGGTAGATATCAAAATGAATCAGGTAGATTGCGACTCCTTCAGTGGTAGTGCACATAAATGGTTCATGGGGCCACGCGAAGTTGGTCTTCTGTTTGTCCGGGAGAAACATATCGAGCGTATCTGGCCGAGCATTGTGAGCATTCCGTGGAGCGCAGCCGCGGACGAACCTCCGCCGGGCGCGAGGAAATTCGACGCACTCAGTCAGCGTGATGATGCTGCGATTGCGTCGCTTGACGATGCTGCGGTTTTTCACGAAAAGGTTACGCCGGCGGGTATTGAGCAAAGTTCTGCTCTGATCGCAAATCGCCTGCGTGACGGATTGCAGGAACTAGGGGTTCCATTCGTTTCTTCAGTGAATCCGCACTTCACCAGCAGCGTGATTATTCTGGCAGCAACAGCGGCCAACGGTCGCAAGTTGGTCAATACGGTTTTCGAGAGCTCCGGTATCATTACTGCGGCAACTGGCGGTTTTCGCATGTCGCCACATGTGTATAACACTGAGGATCATGTTGACCGGGTTGTGGCGGCGGTAGGGAAGTCGCGGGCGTTGCTTGGGGGCGGGTAGTGTTCTTCGATTGGTCAGTGCGGGGTCAAACATTTCGCGGCTAAAGCCGCTCCCACGGCTTGTCGCAATCTGTGAGAGCGGCTTTAGTCGTGAATGGGTCAGTTATGCGACCAGTTGTCAGGATCGCTGGAGTCCCCCGGCGATAATCCAATATCGTCACCTTCAGTATTAATACCAAGGCCAAGCACGGTTCGATTCGCATAAGCAAAGTAAGCCGCCACCTGGTTAATCTCCAGAATTTCCCCGTCATCGAATCCAGACTGGCGTAACGCCTCAATGTCGCTGGCAGACATCGCTGCAACATTCGTCGTCAATTTTTCCACATACTGCAGCCCGGCAAGCTCTTTGCCATCAAACGCCGCCGCAGGGTCCTGGTTGTCCAGCGCACTGCGGATCGCCGTCGCCCGCGCATCATCCTGCAGTAAGCGAATCAAACCGGAGTAATGGTGGTCAATACAATATCGGCACTGATTCAAAAGGCTGACGTATACACCGATTGTTTCAAGATAAGATTTAGGCAAGGCATTGCGCGGATGGTGCAGCACGTGCTTGTACAAAGACATGTGCCCTTCCATTGAATGCGGTCGCAAGCTATGGGCCAACATAATGTTGTCCACATTATCATCCGGGCCCTTGACGCGATCGTAGAGTTTTTTTAATGCCCCACTCGCATCTTCGTATGAGATAGTCGTTATCCAGGTCATTTACACCAGTCCAGCTGATTAAAAGAATGAAAAAGTATTACACAATGGATGTAGATCGGCGTAACCGTATTATTGCGCTCGCCTTACCGATCGTCGGTGGCATGGTATCGCAGAACATGCTCAATATCGTCGATACGGCTATGGTGGGATTCCTTGGCAATGCCGCATTGGCCGCAGTCGGCCTTGGCGGATTCGTTGTATTCATGTGCCAGGCAATGATTCTAGGCATATCAACTGGCGTGCAATCGACTGCAGCACGGAAAAAAGGAGAGGGTCGCCCAGACCGAGCTGCCGCAATTCTCAATGTCGCACTCCTGGTGGTTCTCGTTGTCGCACCCTTTCTGTCATTTATCCTGATCAAACTCGCCGGTCCGGTTTTTCCGTACCTGAATACCGACCCCGCCGTAATCGAGAAAGGCGTTCCTTATCTCGAGTGGCGTCTTGGCGCGATTGTATTCGTCGGTATGAACTTTGCTTTTCGCGGCTACTGGAATGCACTGGATCTGTCACGTCTTTACATGACTACGCTGATCCTGATGCATGCCAGCAATATCGTCCTGAATTACGTACTGATCTTCGGTAACTTTGGTGCGCCGGAGTTAGGCGTAACCGGCGCCGGCATGGCCAGCGCCATCTCGATGGGTATTGGCACGTTGATCTATTTCTACCTCGGCTTCAGGCACGTACGCAAGGACGGTTTCCTGCACAGCGTGGCAACGAAATCCGAGACCGCATCATTGATCCGGATCTCGATTCCCTCCGGCATCCAGCAACTGTTTTTTTCCGCCGGCCTGGTCGCGATGTTCTGGATTATCGGCAAGATTGGCACGCCCGAGCTAGCGGCGGCCAACGTATTGATCACCGTTTTACTATTTGCCATTTTGCCCGGCATTGCCCTTGGAATTGCCTGCACAACACTGGTTGGCCAGGCGCTCGGGCGTGGTGAACCGGAGGATGCATACCAATGGGCCTGGGACGTGGGGAAGGTCACTGTAGTGTTCCTGACGATACTGGGCCTTCCCATGTGGCTGGTTCCTGATCTCGTATCTTCTATATTCATTCACGAGCCAACAACGCGCGACATTGCTCGCTGGCCAATGCGCCTGATCGGCCTGACGATGCCGATTGAAGCAATTGGCTTCGCTTTCATGCACGGGCTTCTCGGCGCTGGAGATGCGAAGAGCGTTATGTTTGTCAGTATTGGCACCCAGTGGATCCTGTTCCTGCCACTCGCCTACTTCCTTGGACCCGTTTTGGGATTCGGCCTGTTTACAATATGGCTGTTGCAAGGCGGCAGTCGGGCGATTCAGGCGTTCCTCTTTCTGTCTTTGTGGCATGCCCGTAAATGGCAGCATATCGATGTGTAGACGCACAGACAGGAGATAATCAGTGTCCGCAAAACAATCTGAAATGCTTGCGCTCGGAACGATTGCAGCGGATTTTTCCCTGCCCGATGTCGATGGGACAATACATGCATTCGCCGACCACGCAGCGGCGTATCTGGTCATGTTCATCTGTAATCACTGTCCGTACGTCAAACATGTGCGCGCAGAGCTGGCACGGCTTGGAAGTGACTATCTGCCGCGCGATGTTGCCGTTTATGCAATCAACAGCAACGATGCGTCAACTCACCCAGGCGACAGCCCGGCGAATATGAAAGCAGAAGCTGAAACCTGGGGTTACGGGTTCCCCTATTTGATAGATGCGGGACAAGATGTAGCAAAGGCTTATCGCGCCGCCTGCACGCCGGACTTTTTTGTTTTCGACACGAGCAAAAAACTCGTCTATCGCGGGCAGCTTGATGGGAGTCGCCCGTCTAACGACATACCGGTTACGGGTGTGGATATCCGGGCGGCGCTGGATGCGGTTCTGGGTGGAACAGCGGTTTCTGCGCAGCAGATACCGAGTATTGGTTGCAGCATCAAATGGAAACCGGGTAACGAGCCATAACGCTCTGATAAACATCGATCGCCCGCTGGGCGGGCTCCTACCATTCTAATTAGCAATGTAGGAGCCCGCCCAGCGGGCGATCAGCTGAGCCGGGTTTCCTTTCGCAGGCTTCGAATAATCGGCACAGTAATTACCGCAACAATCAAAACAGCTATCGCCAGACTAACCGGTCTTTGCCACAAGAATGCAAGTGATCCATCGTACAAAGTCATCGTACGTTGCAGATTGTCCTCAATCATGCCGCCGAGAATAAAACCAAGTATCAATGGCGCCATTGGATAAGCAAACAAACGCAGGAATATCGCTGCGACCGCAAAGCCGGTCATCATATAAATATCAAAGGTATTGAACGAGACCAGGTACACGCCGATTAACGAAAAAAACAGGATGATTGGCACCAACAGCTGATGTGGCAACAAAAGAAGTCGTGCGATATAGGGAATCAGTGGCAGGTTCAGTACCAGCAGTACAACGTTGCCAATGTACATGGAAATAATGACCGACCAGAATACCTCCGGGTTATTCTGGAATAATTGCGGGCCCGGCTGCACACCATAAGAAATAAGCGCACCGAGCATCACAGCAGTAGTGCCGGATCCCGGAATGCCCAGCGTAAGCAGCGGCACAAACGAACCTGTGCATGCGGCGTTGTTGGCCGTCTCCGGTGCCGCGACACCACGAATCGAGCCGTGTCCAAATTTCATCTTTTCTTTAATCGGCGCCAGCGCCCGCTCCATACCATAAGCCAGGAATGAAGCGATCGTCGCACCGGCACCCGGCAATACGCCGACAAAAAAACCGAGAATGGACGAACGTGCGACAACGGGTGCAATCTGGCGCACCTCGTCGCGACTGATTTTCAGGCTGCCAAAGCTGCCCTTCGCTGTTGCTTTCGCTTGCGGTGACAGACTGCCGCCCTTCAGTACTGTCATCAACGCCTCGGACAAGGCGAATGTCGCCATCGCCAGCAACAGAAAACTGATGCCATCAACGAGGTCAAGACTACCAAACGTAAATCGCTGCACACCGGCAGACGGGTCCGTGCCTATCGTCGCCAGCATTAGCCCGATAACGGTAGCAATTAATGCTTGTACCACCTGGCCGCGGGAGGCAAAGGCAGAGACTGCCGTCAAACCAAGAATCATCAGCATCATGTAGTCCGGTGACTGAAAACTCAAAGAAACCTGTGCGAGCGCCGGCGCTGCAAGCATCAGTAGAATTGCTGCAATCGTGCCGCCAGCAAAACTCGCGACGGCCGCGACCGCGAGCGCTTTGCCCGCCTGGCCGGACTGCGCCATCGGGTAGCCGTCGAATGATGTTGCAACGGTTCCCGCCACGCCCGGCGCATTGATGAGTATTGATGATGTCGAACCACCGAAAATCGCGCCGTAGTAAACACCAGCCATCAGGATCATTCCTGATGAAGGATCGAAACCATAGGTAATCGGAATCATTAGCGCTATTGCGGAGATCGGACCGAGCCCCGGCAACATGCCGATAAACGTGCCGGCGACGCAGCCGCTAACCACCAGCAGCAGGTTAGTCGGAATCAGGACTGTTGCCAGGCCCGTTGCAATTCCGTCCCACATCTCAGTTGCTCAACCAGTTGCCGGGGGCGAGGTAGAGCCCGAGCAGTTGTGTCATGACAGCCCAAAAGCTGATCGTGAAAACGACCGGGAGAAGAACCAGCACCGGGATGCGTCTCTCACCCAGTGTCAGAAACCCCGCCAGCAAAAACAGAATCGTCGCTGCAATGAACCCGAGCGGCACAAACGCGAACCCGTAGCCAAGCATTACGATGCAAAGAATGCCCGCCCGCCTCCAGTCATAACCTTGCCAGGCGGTCACTTCAACCGTCTCATCGCGAAACGTCTGCAGAATGTGAATAATGCACAGCAATATGCCGGACACGGCGAGAGCGACCGGCATCGTTCGCGGTTTGAAGGGTTCAAGCTCCTGCCCCGGGAACATTTCTATATGCAATGCCTGCTGTCCGTACGCCGCAAACACGATGAGCAGGAATATGGCAGCGATCGTGTCGCGTCGCATAGTCATTGAGTGGTTGTTCGCAAGAAGCCGAGCTCGGACATAAGATCTCCGATTTCCTGTTCCTGCTTACCGAGGAATGCAACGAACTCATCTCGAGGCAGGAACAGATTTTGCCAGCCGTTTCGGCTGCGCAACTCTTCCCACCCTGCGGTTGTCTGCATCTTGCGCAACAACGCGGAATACTCATTCGCTGCCTGCGACGAAATTCCGGGAGCCGCAAAAAAACCGCGCCAATTTACGAATTCAAAATCTACCCCCTGCTCAATAAATGTTGCTATGCCTGGGAGACCGGCGACTCGCTGCGGCGCACTGACCGCGATAATGCGCAAACGGCCCGCCCGATGATATTCAAGGGCCTCACTGAATCCTGTCGAGAGAACGTCTGCTTCTCCGGTCAGGAAGCCAGCCAACGCTTTGCCACCACCATCGTATGGTACATAGGCCACTGCTCGCGGGTCCTCACCAGCCGCCCGGATGGCGAGAGCCGGAACAAGATGATCAAGATCGCCGCGAACCGAACCGCCGGCGAATTTGACACTGCGCGGGTTATCGCGAAACCGGGTTAGCACATCGTTGAAGTCACGAATGTCGGAATCCGCTCGCACAATCAGGGCCTGGTAGTCGCCGATTACTCGGGCGATCGGCGTTAAATCGCGAAATGAGTAGGGAAATAATTTTGTCAGAGACCGAACAATGATTGGTGTCGAATTGACCATCAGCGTATTGCTTCGTCTATCGGCGGTTTCGATCAACGTGCCAATTGCTACGCCGCCGCCGGCGCCTGAAATGTTTTCGAAAGAAGCATTGTCGATTAGCGCCGCATCGCGCAACACCATGCCGACGCCACGCGCAGTCCTGTCCCAGCCACTGCCGGCACCGCCCGGAATCATGAAATGAATATCCGCCGCTTGCACATTTATTGCAGTGGAGAACAATAAGAGGCTTGCGAGCACTTTCTTCATTCGCTCAAACCGAGTCAGGAGAACAACTGACGGACGTCATCCGCGCTTGCCAATGTTCTTGACGCCGCGTGCGCACGATCGGCCGCAAGACTGACCAATGCGGCATTGTCCCTGGCCGTCTCGCCGTTCGGCAAAACGAGGTTGTTTTCAAAACCGACGCGCGCGTGACCGCCCATATTCGCTGCCTGGGCTACGGCGGCATGCTCGGATTGACCGAAACTGCAAACAGCCCATACGGTTTCCGGGCTAACTGCATCCACAAATGCGCCAAGCTCTTTCACATCTCCAACAAGATCTTTACTGTAACGACCAAGCACGAACAAAACGAACGGAACCGCATCGTGGATAATGCCGCGACGCCTTAGTTCTTCAAAACGCACCACCTCGTCCGCTGAATAGAGGATATATTGCGGCAATACACCATTCTCGTTCAACCAGGTGAAGAAGTCCGCGGCCGTGGATTCCGAGTCGGCATCAGGACAAAGTTCCCGCAGCGCCAGTGACACTGCCTCCGGTTTAAGAGCGTGAATCGAATCTATTTGCTGTTGTCGGTCGAAGATTCCGCACGCTTCAGTTGTGACCTGGATAACAAGTTGATTACCGATGCGCTGCCGTATTGCATTTATTGCACTGCGATAGCGGTCGACATCCAGTGTGTGCCCGCCACTATCGTCACGTACATGAAGATGAATGATTGACGCACCTTCACCTAGAATGGATTCAGCACAGTCTGCAAGTTCACTGTCTGATATTGGCAAAGCCGGGTGGTCGGTCTTATTTTTTCGCGCGCCATTTGGTGCGCACATAATAATGAATGGCTGCGACATTATTTGCTGGTCAGACCTTGCCAATCGCCTTGTCGATGACTTTGCCAAGGCGCACCGTCAGCTCCTCAAAATGTTCGTCTTCAGCAATGAACGGCGGTGCCAGCATGATGTGGGCGCCCTCGAAACCACCGGCAGTTCCATGACCCGGGTAACAGATCAGCCCGGCTTCCATGGTTGCTGCAAAAATCTTGGCAGCCAGTTTATCTTCGGCCGGAAACGGTTTTTTTGTCTCGCGATCGGCAACGAATTCGATACCTGCAAACAGGCCGCGGCCACGGATATCGCCTACGTAGGGATGATCGCCAAAGGCACCCTGCAAAGCAGCCATAAACCGCTCACCTTTGCCATGAACTGACGCCAGCAATCCATCCTGGTCCAGGCACTTCTGAACTGCGACGCCTGCGGCACAGGCTGTCGCATGCCCGATATAGGTGTGGCCGTGTGCAAATTCGCTCTTGTCCTGGCGAATGGTTTCACAAATGTGTTCTCTGGCAAGCACCGCACCGAGCGGCTGATAACCACCGCCAAGACCCTTGGCAAGGGTCACCATATCCGGCACCACATCTTCCTGTTCGCACGCATAAAATGTGCCGGTTCGACCACTGCCGCACATCACTTCATCCGCGATAAACAAGACATCATGCTCATCGCAGATGCGGCGTATTTCCTTAAAATAGCCACTCACCGCCGCAGCTGCGCCCAGCGTCGCACCGACTACCGGTTCGGCAATAAATGCTGCGACGTTGTCGGCACCTGTAGCCCGAATCGCGGTATCCAGCTCCGCAGCCGCACGCTGTCCATAATCTGAATCCGACTCGCCCTCACGTTGGTGCCGATACGCAAAACACGGCGCAATACGCGGCCAGTCGTGCAGTACTTTTTCGAATGCAATTCGTCGCGACACAGCGCCGCTAATCGATACAGCGCCCAACGTACCACCGTGATAACTGAAATCCCTGCTGATGACGATCGTCTTGTCGGCATGACCACGAGCGCGCCAGTATTGCCACGCAAGTTTTAATGCCGTTTCATTGGACTCGGAGCCGCCGGAAGTGAACCAGGCTTTGGCCTCCTTTTCGGGAAATCGTGCCGCAATCCGCGCGGCCAGGTCTTCCTGGGGTTCATTCGTAAAAAACGAAGTGTGCGCGAACGCCAGCTCTTCAACCTGCCTTTGCACAGCGTTGATAATTTCAGGATGCCCGTGGCCGAGACTGGAGACTGCCGCACCACCACTCATATCAAGATACTGACGATCCTCGCTATCGTAGAGGTACACACCCTCGCCGCGTGTCGCCATTGGATATGTCGAACCTACACTTCTGTAAAAAACCGATGACACTGTCTTATTCCTTCTGAGTTTTGCTGGTGATTTTTTATTACTCTTTTTTCTCATTCATCTGGTGAGCGAGTGCCCACTCTGCATCCTGCTCCGAACCAATCAGGATTGCGACCCAACGAGTTTGTTCATTCGATTCCAGCGCCATCTTTACCGTCATGGTCAGTGGAACAGACAGCAGCATACCCACCGGACCGAATATCCAGCCCCACAGCACCAGGCCGGTAAATATGATCAGCGGCGAAATGCCTACACCGCGACCCATCAGTCGTGGCTCGAGCATATTGCCGAACAGCATGTTGATAGCGAGAAAGCCCAGGGCGGTGGTCAACGCATCACCAGGTCCCAGTTGCACCAGCGCCAGGAGAACTGCCGGAACCGCCGCAATGATTGAGCCGATCGTTGGCACATAATTGAAAAGAAACGCGAGCATGGCCCACAGCAATGGAAAGTCGAGTCCGATCCACCAGGAAAGCAATCCGGCCGCCATCCCTGTTACAACACTAACCACTGTTTTAATGCCGAGATATCGGCCGAGATTGCTGACGAAAGCACGTGGACGTTGGAATGAGTCGGCGGAGACACCGAATGCTGCCTGCGCCTTGGTAGCCGCACTTGAAACCTCGAGCAACATGAACACCATCGTGAACAGTATTAGAAATACGTTCTTCAGCACATCCTGGAGCGCTGTCAATATGCTTGCCGCCATGCCCATCGCCCAGCCGGGATCTATGAGCTCACCCAGGTCAGAGAACGAGTGCTCGTTGCCCGTTATTTTGGCTAGAAATTGCAAGCCACCCTGAACTATCGCATCAAGACCCTCCTGGTAGGCTGGTAGCGCAGCGGTAAATTCGCCAATTGATGAACCGACAATCGTGCCTACCATTGCAAAGATCAGCATCATGGTGATAACGATCAAAAGCGCGGCCAGCATCGAGGGCACTTTTTTTGCTTGCAGCCATAACATCGGCCGCACCGCGATCAACGCAAAGAAAACAGCGAGCAGGAACGGCACCAGCAAGACTTTGGCAGCCTGCATGCCAAAAATAATGACGATGATTGCGGCGGCACTTATTAACGCGCTCGAGTTTTTGGCTTCAAGTGTTCCCATGCGGATCCGTTACTGCATCAATCTGACCAAATCATCGCACATGACTGAGCCTGCTGCTTCTCTATTTTATTTTTCTTGCGAAGAAAAATGCGATCGCGAAGCCCAGCAACGCAAAGGCTACGGCAATATAGATAGTGAGCCCGGAAAGATAAGAAAAACGGTAATAGTCGTCGCTGATACCAGGGACGCTCCACAGGTCACCGCTCCCTTTTCCCACAACCAGCTGCCCGCGCATGCCCTTTTCCATGTGCTGGGCCATGTCGCAATGAATGAGGTAGGTCTTGTCTTCGGGCGGCACGATGAACACGCCCTTTTGTGTTTGCTCGCCCATGGCTTCGATGTGAAACATGCCTGCCGGATACAGATATTTTGGCAATCCATGCACCATCCACTGGTGGCGAATACCATCGTCATTGACGAACGTAATCTCGACCCGACTGCACGGCTCGACCCGCACTTCGTGTTCACTCATGCCAAACATCATGCCGTGCAACTGGTCCGCATATTCGCGTCCGGCGTGAATAGTGAAAGAGTGTTCACGGCTGATATTAGTACAGCCGCGCGGCAAGGTGTCGCGGTTCTCATTCATGACCACGCCAGTCTTGCCGACGGCCATCTCGTGGTCACTGTGATCCATTTGCTGTGCAAAAACTGCCCCAGGCAAAAGAATCAGCAATGCCAGTCGCAGCAACATGTCACGCCCTGCGCCGCATGAGCGTGCTCAGCAGCAATGCGGCCATGATGCCGAGGGACAACGCCAAAACGACGACCCGCACTAACATGACCGGGTCATTTCCCGCCTGCGAGAACAGTCCCGGGGCATAGTCCTCCCAAACCGGCACCCCCCTCTGGTAATACGCATCCGTGAAATACTTGTCCATTGACACACCGAGCGTATTTGGCCAGCCAGATTCCTGCAGGTACTCCTCGTAGACGATGGCGCTAATGTTGCCACCCGGTCCAATGCCGTCGGTGGTTATGCCCTTATTCTGGTGGTCATGATAAAGCCAGATACCCGGGCCATAGGCACGCAAGCCATCATTGGTGAGCTCCAGTGACAGGTCGACACGCTGCGAAGTCGCGAGCCAGACGACATCCTGTGGTGCCAGCGTGGTCTCCGGTTTAGCAACACCGTCACGATGGGTAACCGTAAACTTGTGGCCATGCGTGTGTAACGCAATGCCTTTGGAACCGCCGTTCACGACTCTGAGTTTGATGCGCTCATTTTCTGCACCCACTAGCAGCGACTCCCTGAAGGTATAGGGAAACGATCGCCCGTTAAGCGTGAAGTAATCTACCGTGGCATCTGTGATGTCGTAGTCCCGATGCATCGATTGAGTAATCAGGCGTGGATCGTTGTATTTTTGAATGCGTTCGCTGAGTTCTTTGTCGAGATCAAGGTAGTGCAGGTCGAATTCCCTGTCGTAGGATTCACTAGACGCCACGGACGGCGCCCGTACGAGGCCAGCGCCGATATTCATCGTCTGCAAAGTGTTGTTCGGTCGGTTTTCTTCGATGATGAACAGTCCCTGCAGGCCCATCTGCACGTGCACATGCGGTTGCACGTGGCAGTGGTAATACATCGTGCCGGACTGTCGCGGCGTCAGCTCATAGGTACGTGCATCACCCGGTAACACCGGTATTTCGCTCGTTAAAGGAACACCATCATTCCCTTCTCCCCTAACGTCCGTAAAACCATGATCGGCGCCATGCAGATGCAATGTGTGTGGCATGTAATGACTGTTTTCCAGCGTGACATATACCTGGTCACCCTGTTCAATGCGGATTGCCGGCGACGGCAGTCGGAGTGAATAGCGTGCAACATTTGACTCGAAATTTTCGACCGCCATGCCGACAAATTTTGGCGCAAAAACCCACAGTCCCGGGCTTACTCCAGGTGCGATGTCATAACTCGTCACCGGGTCCCGCGTAATCGATGAGCCACCGTTTAACTCTGCAACCTCAAGGCGAATATGGATTTCATCAGGGTCGCCGTCGCCATCCAGGTCGCGGCCTTTCTCGACGGCATCTGCCGTCAGTCCGCTCTTTAGCAAAGTGTCCTCTGAAACGTTGTTTGTACCTTTGACGAAAGCAGCGATAGCGAATGGATTATCGGCAACGCAAGGTGCGGAAGCAGATATTTGCACGCCTTCAATTTGTTGCTCGTCACGCCAACCGGAGGGGTCCGGCGGGCAATATACTTCCGGCTCAAGCGAACGTGCTTCGGTTGACGCGGGTAACGGCCTGAAGCTTGCAGCGCCGAACCACTCAGTAAACTTTACCCGTACAGGGTCCGGGTACCATTGTGGTGGAAAGGCCAGCAAAGCCAGCAGAAGAGCCAGCATCCATGCACCGTGTTTATTCAGAAATAGCTTCACGTCTCTGCCGCTCGTTCTCCGGGCTTCGCAACAAACGCCAGGCGCACCAGGACGATTAAAAGTGCACCGACAACAACGGCAAGCGTCCAGTACGGGAAATTGAAGGCGCCAACGGTAAACGGGAATACCGCACTATATATAGCGTCTTTAGTCGGATGACCCGCAGTCACAATACCGATGTATTCGCCTTTCTTCGCGAACTCATGCTCTATGCGGAATGATGCGCCGGGTTTGATGACCGGCGGTTGATAAAAAACCGTGAGTTCGTCGATATTTTCAAGTGCCAGGATATCGTCGTGCTGGACAAAGCGACCAAGACCGGTGGTATCCCTGATGATACGAAAGCTTACCGGCACCTCGCGCATGCTGGCATGCAGATAGTCGAGCACGAAAATTGACTCGCCTGTATCCGGCAGATCCTCGCAAAACTCCTCGTTGCCGCTTGTTTGTGGTTGATATGCGGTAAATCGTGCTTCGTAGAAGCCGACCTCTATGGTGCACACATCACCCTTGAGAATAACGCCGCCACTGGCAAACGCTGCGCCTGAAAGCAAAAGCAAAAGCAGCAATCGCGAGATTCTGAGAAGAAAATATTGTAGCGAAGGTGACAACAAGGAACCGGGACTCTGCGCAGCAGCTGTTTAAGCAGTCGCTGCCTCTGCCTCTGTCGACTCATCGATCTTAACCATGGTGAATCCGGTATAACCGTAAATTACTGACACCATTGGATTGATGAGGTTAAAAAATGCAAAAGGCAGATAAGCGAATGTTGCTACGCCTAACGTCGCAGCCATGTATGCACCGCAGGTGTTCCATGGCACCAGCGGCGAAGTCAGTGTGCCGGAGTCTTCTATGACTCGTGAAAGGTTCTTTGGATCAAGACCGCGTTTCTGGAATTCCGCACGATACATTTTTCCTGGCAACACAATGGCAATGTATTGATCGGCCGCAACTATATTTATGCCAATACAACTTAAGACCACCGTACCAATCAGCGAGCCGGTCGACTTCGCCCGTTTCAATGCACCGTCGACAAGGCGCTGCAGCATGCCGGTATGCTCAAGAATAGCGCCGAATGAAAGAGCCGTTATGATCAACCAGATTGTAACCAACATGCTGCTCATGCCGCCCCGGGTAAGGAGATTGTCAACGGCAGCATCACCGGTGCTTGATACGTAACCATCTGACATTGCGAGCCAGACGCCTTTGGCCATCGCCATTGATCGGGAGAGCTCTGGCGAATCAGCGAATTTGAGTACACCCTCCGGCTGTATAAATATCGCAAGAACGCCACCCAGTAAGGCGCCAAAGAGTATTGTCGGCAGAGGTGGTGTTTTTTTGTATGCCAGAAAAAAAACTACGACCAGCGGCGACAACGCAAGAATTGAAATCCTGAAGTTAGCATCAAGCGTGAGCATCAATTGCTCTAGCGAGGAGTTGTCCGCCACGGTATCTCCTCCGAAGCCAACAATTGCAAACAGGAACAGCGCAATGGTGAATGACGGCCCCGTGGTCCAGGCCATATGGCGAATGTGGGAAAATAAATCGGTCCCCACGACTGCAGGAGCCAGGTTTGTAGTGTCGGATAGCGGTGACATTTTGTCACCAAAATAGGCGCCGGAAATAACTGCACCGGCAGCAATCGCGGGCGACTGGCCGAGTCCCAACGCGACACCGATCAGCGCTACACCCAACGTGCCAGCTACGGTCCAGGAACTGCCGGTCGCCAGTGCAGCGATAGCACAAATCAGGCAGGTTGCAGCAAAGAACCAGTTTGGACTGAGAAGCTCCAGGCCGTAATAGATAAGTGACGGAACAGTGCCGGCCATGAGCCAGGTGCCTATCAATGCGCCAACAGATAACAGAATGAGTATCGCGATCATTGCGGTGCTGATACCTGCGACAATCGCCTTTTGCAGATCACCCCACTTATAACCGTTTCTGACCGCGACGATTGACGCGACGGCTGCCGCCATGGTCAACACGATCTGGTTTGGTCCGGACGAAGAATCAGAGCCGAATATGAAAACAGAGAGCGCCAGCATTACGACCAGCGCCGCGATCGGGATCAGCGCATCTGTAAGTGACGGGGGTTTAGGCGTTGTCATAATTATTATTTCCTGGCCAGCGCCGGGGCATCATAACTTTTTCTGTGGCTGCTTGTCGGAAAAGCAACGCGGCGCCAGCACTAAACTACTCCAGTGCACCATCATCGATGGCCAGCACAGTCTTAAGCAAGACGCTGGCGCCATTGGCCATATCCAGTGCCGTCGTAAATTCTTTCGGTGAATGGCTAATGCCTTTTACGCTCGGTACGAAAATCATTCCGGTCGGGGCAATGTGCGTCATATCCTGTGCATCATGACCGGCGCCGCTCGGCATCAACCTGTAGGACAAACCGAGATCATCTGCTGCGGTGGAAATGATGCGCCGCATCTGCTGATCCGTCGGCGCTGGTGGAGACGCGACATCGATCTCGGCAAATCGAATCGGTGTAAATCGTGTGTCTCCAATACGCTCCGCCTCGGCCTCAATCAGGTCGAAAACCTGTTGAATTTTTCGTGCCTCAAGATCGCGAATCTCCAGGCTAAGTATGACCTCGCCCGGAATAACGTTCGGTGCACCCGGCAGCGCACGAATCTTGCCAACTGTCGCCACCTGGCGCCCGGGCAAATCAGTGGCGATACGGTTGATTGCCAGGGTAAGTTCGGCGGCAGTGACCATCGCATCCCAGCGCTTGTTCATCGGCGTCGTGCCGGCATGATTGGCGAAGCCGTCGATCGTCACATCCCACCAACGGATGCCGACGATTCCTTCAACGACACCAATGTCGATGTTTTCCTCGTCGAGAATTCCGCCCTGCTCAATATGTAACTCGACAAAAGCCGCGATACTTCCCGGCTGGCGTTCGGCGAGTTCGAGACGATTTGGGTCGCCTCCCACGGCAAAAATGCCCTCTCTGATCGTCAGGCCACTATGCGTCATGACCTCAAGTGCACGATCCGTGAGTTCGCCGATCATTGCCCGACTGCCCGTCAGGCCACCTTCCTCATCAGTGAAACTGACGATCTCAAGCGGATGATTGGTCTCGATACCGCGCTCATGCAGCAGTTGCGCAACTTCGATAGCGCCGATCACACCAACATCGCCGTCGTAGTTACCACCGCCCGGGACTGAATCGATATGCGAGCCGAACATGATTGGCGGCAGGTTCTCATCGCTGCCCTCGCGCCTGCCGATGATATTACCTGCCGTATCCACATGGACAGTTAGCCCGGCTTCACGCATCAGATTCATTATGTATTTTCTACCAGCGATGTCGGCCTCGCTGAAGGCAACACGACTGGTGGCGCCGGAGTCGTCTGCGCCAAACGCGGACAGGGCTTTGATGCGTTGTTCCATGCGCTCCGGGTCCGCGCTGATTTCACTGGTTTGCGCTGCCGACAGCAAAGACCAGGTCATAACAATAATTACGGTGGCTGTACGCACAAACATGAACTTGTCCCCGATTCGAGTCTCGACGAGCGTATGAGCCGTTACAATGGCAGAAAACAGGGGCGCAGGAAATGAGAAACACACTTATATGCCTTTTTGTCACACTCGCGGCAGGCAACTCACTCGCACAGGAAAGCTTGCGGCCGGATCGGCCGGTTGCTTTCGTTGGTGGCATGTTGCTTGACGGCTATGAAGCAGAGCCCATTCATCATTCTGTCGTCATTTTCGAAAACGGTCGCATAACTGCGGTCGGTTCGAAACTCGATACCGAGATCCCGGATAACGCCATCATCATCGATACTGGCGGTAAAACGGTAATGCCCGGACTCATTGATGCGCACATGCACATCGACCTCATTGGTCACGGCGAATACGAACGCTACTACGCATTCCTCAACAACATGGAACGCATAGATGAAGTGATGCCCATAGCAGCAAAGCAAATGATGCGTGGCGGCGTCACCAGTGGCCTCGACCTGGGTGCACCGTTCCAGATTCTCGCGTTTCGTGAGCGCATACGCGCGGGCGAGATTCCCGGACCGCGACTGACCGTTTCGGGGCCGTGGATAACACGGCTCGATATGGAAGGCGTGCCGGACATTTATGAGATCGTTATCGATTCCCCGCGTGAGGCTGCACAAAAAACGAGAGAGCTGATCGCTGCCGGTTCGGACGTCATTAAGACCTGGGTCGGGTTGACTGAAGATGACTATCGCGCTGTCGTAGAAGAGGCGCATAAACACGGCAAAAAAGTGCACGCACATTTATACGATCCGGATGCGATCAGGATGGCAATCGATGCGGGCGTGGATGTGTTCCAGCATGTCGGTTCAGCACGAAACCCTCCGTATGACGATGCACTGGTCGCCGAGATCGCACACAAGAATATTCCGATCGTGCAGACAATTTCACATCGCATCTGGGTTTACCCGGCGACAGTAGCGTTTCCCGAGCGCCTGTATGACCCGGTATACAAGAAGGACATGCCTGAAGATATTTACGAGGAGTTCATCGCATCATTTGAGAATTTTCACCGCCGGTCCTATTTCTACGACATTGGCCAGGAGTCGCGTAACGCCAAAAAGTCGGCGGGGCAGTTTATCGAAGCCGGCGCTTATATGGGCGTAGGTACGGACGCAGCAAGCCCGCTGAATATGCACACCGAAGCCATGTGGCGCGAAATGTCGGCGCTGGTCGACAGTGGCATGACGCCGATACAGGTTATATCTGCAGCGACCAAAACGAACGCCGAGATTCTCGATAAATTTGATGAGCTCGGCACAATTGAACCCGGCAAACTCGCCGACATAATCGTCATCGACGGCAATCCGCTCGCTAACATCGACGCTATGCAACATGTCGACATCGTCGTCAAAGACGGCGGCATCTGGTATGCAGAATCGGCTGCATACGGACCGGTAACCGAGGTCGGTCACGCCTTTTGATCGCTACGACAACGTGACAGGTTGTTCCTTAATCTACGCAATCGCCCGTGCCGATAGATCGAATTTCTCCGGAATCGAGGAATTGCATCTATCGCATGGCGGGCTCCTACAATACCAATTAGAAATGCAAAAACCGGGGTCGAACCGAGGTTTTCTGCAAAACTTGGGTCGAACCGGAGTTTCTCCGCTGGTAAGAAGCAATCTATAGTCATTACATTGTGCAGAATGATTTCACCGTCGAAGATTTGATGCCGCGCCAGCCCCGCTACTTCATACCTAATATTCCACAACACGTAATTCAGCGTGGGGTGGACCGCCGGGCTGTATTCTTTCAGCCGGATGACTATGAACTTTATCTACGATCACTCGGCCAGTCGGCATCTCAATACGAGTGTCATGTTCATGCGTATGCCCTGATGCCCAATCACACTCACCTTTTGATCACACCTGGCGATAAGCGATCACTTCCTCTCCTGATGCAGGCCATGGGCCGCCACTATGTACAAACACTAAACAAGAAATATAATCGAACGGGGACGTTATGGCAGGGTCGTTACAAGGCAAGTCTCGTTCAGGATGATCGCTACCTCCTAACCTGCCATAAATACATCGAGCTCAACCCAGTGCGAGCGGGCATCGTTTCAGGACCAGCTGAATATCCCTATTCGAGTTTCGCTTTCAACGCAATTGGAAGAGCAGATGATTTGCTCAAACCACATCCAATTTACCTGTCGTTGGCGGCAAGTGCTGACGAGCGACAGGCTGCCTACCGAAAGTTGTTCCGCGATTGCATCGCGCCCGAATTGCTCACAACCATTCGAGACACCACTAACGCATGCCTGGTGCTCGGCAATGATCGATTTAAAGACCAAATAGAGGTGATGTTGGGGCGATCGGTAAGACACAGAAAAAATGGCAGGCCGAAGAAAAACCTCGGTTCGACCCCGGTTTAGCTTGGAGAAACCTCGGTTCGACCCCAGTTTGCCGTTGGCATTCAATGCTGCGCGGCTATTCGGATTGTCGATAGAAGAGATTTTTCAGGATGAAGCCATTACCTGATTTGCTGGCCTGCCCTGAACTGGATGACATCCTGCGCAGCTGCTTGACCAACAATTGGCAGGCAGCCTGAAAAAGTCAAAGCCAGAAAGCTCTTGGTCATTGAATTCCCCCGAATTTCGTCGTACATGCTCGGTGATGCTCTTGCCCGATGGCACCTGCAGCGCGATGATTGCTCCAGTTTGGATTTAGCCGGGGAAAATAGATGATCAAGGTAAAGTATGTTGCTGCAATTCTTGCGACGACGGGACTGACTCTTTCTGCGGCCGCCGACACAACGTGGGACAACCCGGATGACATCCCGGTCATCGAACCGGTAACCGTCGGGCTCGCCGGGGAACAACCCGCTGACATTGTCCGCTATCTCCTGGCACGCGGTGCGCAATCCGCCCTCATATCGCCTGATGGTTCCAAAATCGCATTCCGCTATACCGTTACCGGCGAACGACAACTGTGGGTTGTTGGTGTTGAAGGCGGCTGGCCTACGCAACTGTCTTTTGGCACCGGCATAACTTTTTATCGCTGGGCACCGGATGGAAAACATCTCATAGTCGGCCGGGACGCCGATGGCAATGAGCGCGAAGGTTACTACCTGCTTTCTGTTGACGGCACAGCAGAACGCCAGTTGCTGCCGTTGACCGACGCATTCCGGACTTTCGGCATGTTTTCCACGGACGGCTCGCAATTCCTGTATTCATCCACCGAGCGAAATGGCCAGGATTTTGATATTTACGTCAGCGATGTTGCGAGTAATGAAGCGCACCTCGTTTACGAGGGCAGCTTCGGTTTTTTTCCGCGCGCGTGGCAACCGGATGGAAATATCGTCATCGTCACGGAGACCCGGGGTGAAGATGCAATGGACGTGCATCTGCTGAACATGGACGGTGGCGAGATGACGCCACTGTTTCAGCCCGACGTCGCTGCATACTATGGAAAGTTTGCCTGGCTTCCTGATGGCAGCGGCTTCTACCTGGCGACGAACCAGGATCGGGAGTTCGCTGGCCTGGCTTTTTACTCTCTTCAAGAGCAGAAGCTGATGTTCCTGGAAACCCCCGACAGTGATATAAGCAATGTCACATTGAATGGCAACGGGCGCTTCCTTGCCTGGACAACGAATGAAGATGGTTACGCAAAACTGCACACTATCGATCTCAGCAGCCAGGGCTCGCTGGTCGCACCGAAACTACCACCTGGGACCTTCCAGCTCGATATGTCGTCTGCTGCCTCATCACTGAGTATCCGTGTCACTGGTCCGGCGACGCCCGGTGATGTCTTCGTCTGGAATCTCGAGTCAAACGAAATCAGTCAGGCCGTTCAATCATCGCTCGCCGGACTCGACCCGCAAACTTTCACAATTCCTTTATCCCTGCGTTATCCGGCCAGCGACGGCATTGAGTTACAGGGGCTTTTGTACCTGCCAGATCAGTCACAAGCTGCCGTGTTACCACCTGTAGTAGTAAGAGTTCACGGTGGACCGACCGGGCAATCGAGGCCGACGTTTCGGCCGCAGGTTCAGTACCTGGTTAACAATGGCATTGCTGTTTTTGATGTCAACGTGCGTGGCTCGACCGGCTTTGGCAAAACCTACGCCCGCCTCGACAACCAGGAGAAACGACTGGATTCGGTACGCGACCTGGTCGACACCGTTGCATTCCTCTCAAAGGACGCAAGGCTGGACACACAACGTATAGCGGTGATGGGCGGCTCATATGGCGGCTACATGGTAAATGCCGTTCTCGGTTCCTATCCAGGCGTATTCGATGCCGGAGTTTCAATGGTTGGCGTTTCCGACTGGGTTCGTGCACTACAGGAAGCATCACCAGGGCTGAAAGCATCAGACCGAGTCGAATACGGCGATATTCGTGAAGCGCGCTGGCAGGAATTCTACCGGGTCAACTCACCGATCAATAACGCCGCGAACATCAAGGTGCCGTTGCTCGTTCAACACGGCGCCAACGACCCCCGTGACCCGGTGACCGAATCAGATCGGCTGGTGAAGACGATTCGTGCAGCAGGCGGCACGGTTACCTACATGCGATTCCCCGATGAAGGACACTCAATTGCGAAGCAGGCGAATCGTGTTGCTTATTACCGCACGATGGTGAATTTCCTTGAGGAGCAACTCAAGCCGGTCGATGAAGAAGCGACCGATTAAGTGGGGGACTGCAGCCCCTGGGCGATCTGTTTAAAAAAAAGCCGGCGCATCTCTGCGCCGGCTTTGTTTTCCACTGCATGACGCCGCCGCGCTGCAGAAATTACAGGTTAGCTGTCAGCCCGAAAAAGAAATACGTTCCGCGGGGGCTTGTCGGAAAGCTGGGCTGAGTCATAAACGGTTCCTCATCCGTCAGGTTCTGAATGCCTCCGTACACCTGGTATCGATCGGATATAGAATAATTCGCCGACAGATTGTGAATCCACCTGGAGCCGGTCCTGGCATTGTCAAAGGAAAGTTCCTCATTCACCTCAACCAGGCGATGTAGCTGATCGCCAATGTATTGTGCCGAATAGCCCAGTGTCAGGCTGCTGCCACTCCAGCGAGCACTAAAATTACCTGCCCATTCAGGACTTTGCATCTCACCTTTTTCGTCATCGGCTACCGATGGGTCGAACGCACTCCTGAACACTGTCAAATCGTCAAGGTAAGTTGCATTAGCGCGTAAAGTGACACCGCCATTAAACAGATCGAAATCGTAAACGATTTCCGTATCAATGCCAGACGTTTGCAATCCGGCAAAGTTGATCTGCCCGGTCTGCATGAAATTCAGGCCACCGAAGAATCCTGAATTCGTATCACTAATGCGGGTGAACAGGCTGCAAAAGGTCGGGTCCAGAGTCGGGCCGTCGTAACAACCGCGCAAAATATCTGCACCAGCAACAGCCTGAACGGCGTCGTCGATTTCGATACTCCAGTAGTCGATCGTCAGCGTGAACCCCTCGATGAAGCGTGGAGCAAAGACCGCGCCGATCGTCACAGTATCCGAGGATTCCTCTTTCAGGTCCGGGTTACCGCCGATTACTCCGGAGAAATTTGACGTTAGCGGGTTATTAAATCCTGGTCCGACCAGCGGGTCAGCTGCACAGTTGGCTGATCTCTGAGCGGCAGTTGCAGGATCCGATACGGCCAATGCATCGATCGCTGATTGATCGCAAGGGTCAATATCAAGATTGAATGTCGCGCCCGTTTGCGGACTGAACAGCTCGAAGATATTTGGTGCTCTCACGGCCCGGGAGAACGTTCCACGAAAACGAATATCCTCTATCGGCGTCCAGCTGATTCCTCCGGAGTAGCTGCTGGTCTGACCAACCGCGAGATCGTAGTCGGACAATCGATATGCCCCGTCAACCGTCAATTCTTCAGCAAACGTCACGCCCTGTAAAAGCGGCAAAGAGACTTCGACGAACAGATCGGCTACAGAAAAATCACCGGATACCGGAGAAGTTTGCGAGTTGAAGTAAAAGCCGGCTTGCTCGAATGCATCCGGAACCGAATCGCTTTCTTCCTTGCGATACTCAATGCCACCTGCCAGGCCTATCGGGCCGCCCGGCAGCGAGAACCAGTTGTTGGTATCGCCCGTGACAATCAGGCTCAGTACAGTTTGCTTGATCTCATCGTTTTGCCGGCGAAATGGTGCAATGAAATCCTGCGCCGCAACTGAGAAATTATTAAGACCAAACGGGTTGCCCGGAACGCAGCTACCATCGCCTGGCGTAAAGGTATTGACACCCGGCGCACCAAAAATACTACCGCTGTTAAATGTATCCAACGTCCAGTTGGGATCTACCTCAGATCGGCAAACCGGGTTCCCTGCGCCGTCGTCAACCACATCCAGTGAGGCGTAATATCGATCCGGCAGCAGCTCGTGCTGCCTTACGTCTTCCGTGGTCTTGCCAAAGTTTGCCGCCGCCTCCCAGGTCCAGTTGTCCGAGAAGTCTCCTTCGATGCCAGCGACAATTCGAACTGTTTCACGCTCATATACACCGTTGTTGTGAATATCCTCCGGATCACGGCTTATAAAGTATTGCGCGGTATCCGCGAACTGCGGATTCAGGCCAATGATGTCGTTCATCAAAGTCTGTAGTTCCGCCGGCACAAACGGGTTTTGCTGGGAAATATTGATCGTGTCCTCGAACGAGATCGTGCCGTCGGTCGTATTCGTATCGGACTGCACATACTTGATGTCTGCAAACAACCTGGTGCTATCGTTGATTTCGAAGTTAATGAGCGCGTTAAACAAAATTTGCTCGACTTCCGGATCCAGAAACTGATGATCTGCTCCTGTCTGAGGTGATCCGTCGCTAAGTATCGAATCAAAGTTGATGTCACCATCGACCAGGCCAGGATTGAAAGGCCTTACTAACCCGTCATCGCCAACAACAGCACAGCCGCCAACCGAGATTTCACCAACAAAGCTCTCAACGCAATCGTCAACGCCGTTGTTGTTGAAGTCCATAAAAGGCGTTCCCGCTGCCAGACCGGCCGCATCTGCTTCGGAGTGGAAAAACGGAAAATCTGTTGCAGGTTCCGGAACTGCTGCGAACGGGTCATCGGCCAAAGCGATGGAGACCAGCCCCCTGGGCGATGTCAGTCCAAAACGAAGGTTTCGCTCAATCGACTGTGGTCTGGCGTTGCAGGCCCGTGTCACCAGCGTCGGGTCTGTACCTGGAAAGGCAGCAACACAGCTGCCGCCCGCATCCGTCATACTGATAGGTGCACCAAGAAATGCGCCAGGTGGCATAGTGTCTGCGTTCTGAAAAAATAGCCGATAGTTGTTTTGCTGTGACGAAGCGATGCCGCTGTTTGCCGCCCAGTTACGATCTCTCATTCTGATCGCTTCTCTGCGACGCACCGTTGCGTTGACCGTAATATTCAGCCGATCATTCATGAAGTTCTGGCCGTGCGTCAGCGATAATTGCAATTCACCACCACCGCTGTCTGCAGCTGCACCACCCTGCAGATCGATCTCCGTTCCTTCGAAATTGTCTTTCATAATGAAATTGACAACACCGGTTACTGCATCTGCGCCATAAATTGATGAGGCGCCGCCGGTCAAAACTTCTACCCGTTCCACCAGGGCACTGGGAATTGAGCCAACGTCAACCCCGGCAGCACCCGCCTGGCCGCTCACGTGGCGCCGGCCATCGACCAGGACCAAAGTTCGATTGGGTCCAAGGTTGCGCAGGTTCAGCAACGCCAGGCCCGGCGAATTATCCAGACCGGTATCATCACTGGTGGCGAAAAAAGAGGACTGGGCCGAGTTTTGTGACGCAAACAACTGCGGCAATTCATCAACGATATCGATCATGCTCAACTGACCGCTGGCTTTGATCTCCTCGGAACTCAGACCATAAACAGGATTTGGCTGGACCTGGTTGGCACGCTGGATACGCGAGCCGGTCACGTGAATTTCTTCTATCACCTCTTCCTGGGCAAGTGCCGAGCCTGTGGAAAGACCGAGGCAAAGCGCGGTAGTGCCTGCAAGCAAAATGGCTTGGGTAATAAACCGGGCGTTCAGTTTGATGTACATCGAATTTACCCCTGTTAACACAAATTAAAGTTGCGCTGTAACTGGATTTTCATCGATGTTGGATAGAGACAACAAAAAAAAGTTCCCAACTTATTGTCAGGAAATAGCTTATTTTCTGACTATAACCAATTATTATAAGCCCGGCGGGTAAAGAACTAAATAGAATGTTGCAAATAAACTACACAGTGGCCCGAAACTGAGTTATGCCTTGGCTGAGCGGATTTCACCGTACATTTCACTAAATCACTCGCCAAATGAGCCGGTCGGACCGGGAAATACGACCGGTGACTCGTAACCATCCTTCGATACACTGGCCACACCAAACAGGTAATTATCGATCACGATATTTTCCAGCGTGTAGGTGTCGACCAATCCTGCAAAACGACTAAATGTCCATTGCGCTTCAGTGGTCAACCGCCAGTAGATCTTGTACCCGGCGAGATTTTCCGCGGCTTTTCCCGTCGGCACAGACCAGCCAAGCGTTGTACTGGGCTGTACCGCACCCTCGATCGTTACATTTGCGGGAAACGGTGGCGCCGACGCCATACCCGCAAGGCTCACTACATTCAGGGCCGTCAGCTTGGCCGCATAGTCGAAATTCACACCTTCAATTACGTCGCCGTATTCAATTCCATCCTCAGTTCGCAGGTCCTGGTGCTGACGCTGGTATTGCTCATGCGTTTCCATGATGCGGACACCCGGAATTCCTCTTGCGTTGAAGGGACGATGATGTCCGCCGCGACCGAAACGATCGAGGCGATAGATCATCATGACATCGAGATTGGGAATGAACTCGTCGGCCATGCGATCAACGTAGCGTGCGATATTACGTGATGGCGAATCCACCTCACCACCGCTGAAGCGCCGTATGCGTGCCTCGTCTTCTGTCTCGACGTCACGGGTGCCTTCGGAGAATACTCTCGCGGTACTGTTGTCGGTAACGCCATCGATACCGGAGATGTTGCCGATCATGTCATTGTTCAGCACAGCTTTAATTCGCCAACCTTCTTTTAACGCATGCTCGACCAGGATTTTGCCGCCGTAAAGACCCTGCTCTTCTCCGGAAAGCGCTGCATAAACAATGGTGCCGGCGAACTGGTGTTTCGACAGGACACGCGCTGCTTCCAGCGTTCCGGCAAGGCCGCTCGCGTTGTCATTGGCGCCCGGCGAGTCGGAAGTACTGTTCATCGAATCCGTCACGCGTGAATCAATATCACCGGCCATCAACACCATGCGATCTGGATCAAGCGTGCCACGTTGTATCGCAACAACGCTGACCACTTCTGTCGGCTCTGGAATTCTTTCTGCGCCGGAAATTACATCGCTAACCGTGATGACTTCAAGACAGCCACCGCAATCGCGGGAAATGTTGTTGAATTCTTCCTCGACCCAGCGACGTGCTGCGCCGATGCCGCGTGAATCGGACTCAGTTTCCGAAAGCGTGTGCCGCGTACCAAAATTAACCAGCATTCTGATGTCTTTTTCGATACGAGCTGCTGCAACATCAGCAACCAGGGCATGGCGGACTTCCCGAGCTGGTGGCTCCGTGATGTTCTGCGCCGACGATATCGAAACTAAAAATAATGCGGCCACAGTCGTTGCAATCATTCTTTTCATAGGTACTTCGCTCTTCTGTTTGCGATTAACAATTTTGTTGCATTCATGCCATCCGCTTTCGATTCGCTATCGAACGGATAATACGTCGGCCATACAGACCATCGCTGCCACGCACGTAAAAATAACCAATAATGGCAGCGGTGGCAGCACCGGCGGCATCAATCATCAGGTCGGTCATCGTATCGACCAGGCCCGATTTCTGCATGTTCAAGCCGAAGTTCCAGTCCATCAGGAATTCGAAAACCTCCCAGAGCGTGCCAAGAGACACTGCCAAGGCAAAAGTGATCGTTGCGATCCAGCCCGCTGCGATCTGAACACGTTGTGTCATGTAAAAAACATAAATACTTAAGAATCCGATGATGCCGATCGTCAATGCCGCCACACCATGCAGTGCCAGGTCCCACCACCAGATCTTTTCGTAGAAATCACGCGCTTCGCCCAGCGCAAAGCTGGCATAAAGGAACACGCTGGTGAATAACGTAAGTTCGACCGGCAGCGGCACACGCAGGTGGCGCTCAATGAGCGCTGGCGCGAAAGTCAGCAACAGAACTATTGAACCGGAAAAAGCACCAAGCCATTGTTCCTCAATGAGAGCGCCGACTGTGACCACGAGGATACCGATCTGCAGTACCGTGGCGATCATGAGTTCGATACGGTTAATCCAGCTTTCAGGCTTACGCTGCTTTGCGTTCTCTGCCACTTTGGTCCCGCCGACGTTAGTTTGTGTACTCGCTATACCTGGCGATCGTGTCTGCTTCTGTCAGGCGTGGATGATCACCGGCAATTGAGTACCCGCCCGGTTTCCGGTCTATGAAAATTTCACTGGTAAGGACAAAGTCGTCTACATTGTCAAACGAACCAACACACATTTCGTACCGGTCAAGTTTAAGTAAATAAAAAAAAGGACTCGCTCCGCAGACACCGCAGAAACCCCGCTCCGCCCAATCTGAAGTCTTGTGCCTTTTGAGGTTCTCTTCACCCGTAAACTTTACGCTGCCTACAGTCGTCGCAAGAAATATTCCTCCCGACCAGCGTTGACACATACGGCAATGACAGGCACCGAACTCCAACTCTACGTCATCAGCGGTGAACCGCACTGCACCACAATTGCACTGACCACCTCTGCTGCTCACTGTTTTTTAGTCCCCGGAATAAGCATCATTCATACCTGTCTCACACTCGAATTTCCCATATCGACTCAATTTCGACCACCGCATATTTTGGCAAAGAATTAGTACCCAGTGCCGTTTGCGCGCCTTGGTGGCAGCCGGGACTTGATTACAAACAAGATCAGCAATTGCGTCGCAACAGCGAGAATTGCAATTGATGAAATTCCCACGTAGCCCGCTAGCAGAAAGCCGCTTAACGCGATGCTGCCATTGGTCAACGAATAGGGCAGTTGCGTTCTGAAGTGTTCGAGTGGTGTCGTGCCAGCGCCGGTCGATGAAAGAATCGTCGTTTCCGACACCGGCGAGGAGTGATCGCCAAAAAGCCCACCGGATAATACTGCCCCTATGACCACCGGCAGCGCTGCACCGGTTGCCACAGCCGCCGGTATCGCCAGCGGCATCATGATGATGATCGTGCCCCACGAAGAGCCGGTCGCGAAAGAAATAATTCCGGCCAGCAGAAAAATTACAGCCGGAAGCAGGCCTCCGGGCAGACCTTCGCGTGCAAGCTCAGCGACATATGCTCCAGTACCCACTGCCTCGCTGACACTGCCCAGTGTCCATGCAAGCACCAGCGTCGCTGCGATCGACATCATGCCGGACATGCCCTCGATGTATTTGTTGAAGGTATCGAACAATTCTTTCACACCCATTCTTACCATCAGAATAACCAGTACGATGGCGGCGAGAAAATAGGCTGCAGAAAGGGCCGCCCGAAAGTCCGTTCCCGCGACCTGTTGCCGTGGAAACCCAAGGTAGGCAAGCGTCGCAAACAGGGTTGCGCCGAGAACGAGTAACGGCAGCCAGACCAATATTGGTTTTGCGGCACCGTCTTTTTTGAAAACCACTGTATTCACCAGTGGCAGTGCGACCTGTTTCTCCGCCGCTTCCTGCTCAGCGAGCGCCATCGCTCCGTAGTCAAACTTTAGAATTGTCAGCGCAGGCACCATCGAGATCGCCAGCCAGGCGTAAAGCTGAAACGGGATAGCGGCGACAAAAGCATCCCACTCCGAGATAGCAATGTTATTTGCAGAAAACGCGTCGCCAATCACACTCATAATGAATACGCCCCAGCCGATAAACGGAATCAGGATGGCGACCGGTGAAGACGTGGAATCAAGAATGAACGCCAGCTTTTGCCGGGAGATTCGCAGCCGGTCCATGAGCGGCTGGAAAACGGGCCCAACGATAAGTGGCGTACCCAGGTCCGAAAAGAAAATCATGATGCCGCCGAGCCAGGCGGCAACTTGCGCGCGTGCCTTGCCGGAGACCCAGCGGGCAGCGGTCTGCGCGAACGCAGTGCCACCACCTGAATACTCAATCAATTTGACGAAACCACCGATAAAGACCAGCAGCACCAGCACACTGGCGTTATAGGTGTCCGCTACTTCAGGAACAATGAATTCTTTGACCAGGGTCGGCACGAAGAGAATTGGCGTGACGTCAGCCACCATCGCAACCCCGACCAGCACCCCGGAAAACAGCCCGACCAGTACGTTGCGTGCCGTCAGTGCGACAACCAGGGTGACCAGCACGGGCAGCAGCGAGGCAAAAGAGGGATCGGACATGCGCTCACTATACTATGCGTAACACCTGCGCCCGAAAAATGTCGCATAGGTAAATCTGCTGAGATACGATTCTTACGTGTTCCGGTACGCTTACCGGGTCGACTACCTCGCGCCCAGGCGATGCGCCGGATTCCCAATGATTTCCTCAGGACGTAAGAATTATGCAGGCTAAATTTCGCACAATTTTCGTTACCGCTATCAGCACACTGGTGCTGTTCGGAGCAATTACCGCCGAGGCCACCAGCAGGCACCCTGTTCGTGGCAACAACGGCGTCGTAGCCTCTTCATCTGCAATCGCATCAGAGGTTGGCGTCGAAATCCTGAAGAAAGGCGGCAATGCCGTCGACGCTGCTGTCGCCACTGCATTTGCAATGGCCGTCACCTGGCCTACGGCTGGCAACATCGGTGGCGGTGGTTTCCTTATTTATCACGGAGTCGATGGCGAAACAGCGGCCTTCGATTTTCGCGAGAAGGCACCACTTGCAGCAACAAAGACCATGTACCTCGACGAAGACGGTAATGTTCGTGATAACTCGAACCATGACGGCATTCTTTCGGTCGGTGTCCCCGGCACAGTCGCCGGTCTCGAACTGGCGCATCAGCGGCTGGGGTCACTGCCCTGGGAAGACCTGCTGCAGCCAGCCATTGACCTTGCACGCAATGGCATACCGATCAGCTGGCACCTGCATGACTCGTTCAAGGGCCACAAAAGCTCCTGGGACAAGTACCCCAGTTCAGCAAAGATCTTTCTTCACGAAGACGGTACTTTTTATCAACCTGGCGACGTCTGGGTACAAGACGACCTGGCCGAAACGCTCGAGCGTATCCAGGAGGAAGGTAAGGATGGATTCTACGAAGGCAAAACAGCCCGCCTGATCGCAGACTTCATGAAGAAAAACGGCGGCATCATTACTCGCAAGGATCTCGAGAAATATGCGGCGGTCGAGCGGGAACCCATTCGTGGCACTTACAGGGGACACGAAATTATCGGCATGCCGCCACCAAGTTCAGGTGGCGTTGTAATCGTGCAAATGCTGAACATCCTGGAAGGTTTTGACCTTAAAGAAATCGGTCACAACACCGGTCTTTATATGCACCTGCTCACCGAAGCGATGCGTCGCGCCTATGCCGATCGTGCCAATTTCCTGGGCGACCCTGATTTCAACGAATATATCCCGGTCGAAATCCTGACCTCGAAAGAACATGCCGAAAAACAACGTGCAACTATTGATCCTGAGCATGCCTCAGAGAGTGACCCAGCACGATTCGCAGAAGTTTATGAAAGCGACCAGACCACCCATTTTTCGGTTGCTGACAAAGACGGCAACATGGTTTCTATGACCTATACGCTAGAAAACGGTTATGGCAGCAAGATTGTTGTGGAGGGTGCGGGCTTCCTGCTGAACAACGAAATGGGTGATTTCAACGCACAACCTGGTGTGACTAACGCAAGAGGCGTCATTGGCACCGAACCAAACCAGATTCGACCCGAACAACGCATGCTCTCCAGCATGACACCGACCATTGTTGCCAAAAATGGTGTACCGCTGTTTGCCACCGGAACACCAGGCGGCAAGACGATTATCAATACGACGTTGCAAACCATTCTGAATGTCATCGATCACGGCATGAACATCGCGCGAGCGCTCGACGCTGGTCGAATTCATCATCAATGGCTGCCGGACAGAACCATCGTTGAGACAGGAGTGATGTCGGCTGACTCAATCAAACTTTACGAAGAAAAAGGCCACACGATCATTTACACGGATGCCATCGGTGCAGCGATGGCTGTGTATCGCGATCCGCAAACCGGTGTCTTCTCAGGTAGCGCTGATCCACGCGGCGAAGATGGCGCTGCGGTAGCTTATTGATCAGGCTTAACAGGTTGGGTCAAATCCAGCGACTTCACGTCACCGATTGAATTGCGCGACTCAATTGCTTCCCAGGTCATCCGGTAGGCAACGTAGTACTTGAATACATTGCGAACGTAATTGACAGTTTCGCGGCCCACTTTTCGCGCCACTACCAGTTCGACATTTTCCATCCAGCGGTTCGGATCATGACCTTCGGCCTCAGCCTGCCTGCGCAGACGCTGAATTTTCGCGGGCCCTGCGTTGTAAGCGGCCAGGGCGAACATCCATTGCTGCAGACCGTCCATATCATCACCGGAAAAGTACCGATCCATCAGGAATCTCATATAGAGTGCGCCCGCGCGAATATTGTCGACAGGACTGCTGATATCGTCGATGCCGACATTCTTGTCTGCAGCTGTTGATGGCTTAACCTGCATTATGCCAACGGCGCCAACCGGGCTTTTCTTGCTGTGATCAAGCTCTGATTCCTGGTATGCCTGGGCAACCAGCATCAGGGGATCGAGATTGGCGGCCTCACCGCCGGCGCGGAATAATTCCAGCAACGGTCGCAATCGCGCCATACTTGCTTCACTGGTCGCATTGCGCACCCACTTAATATTTTCGAGATATCGCTTAATCAGAATATTGCCGATCAAGGTTCCTTCACGATTGCGACCAACGAAATCATTGATCGACTCGGCCAGTAGCGGACTGTCCTTACGAAACACCCAGGCTATGTCGCCACCACTGTTGACGACAAGATCGTTTCGAACTTCTATATCCGGAAAAATTTTGGCCCAGTAATTCGCTTTGTAACCATCCACGACTGTCGCACTAACCAGTCCCGCATTGACCATCTCAAGAATATCTTGCGTCCGAAATAACTCGTTCGCCAGTTCTACTCGAATTGGCTCCAATCCTCGTTCGGCGAATTCCGCACTTAATGCGGTCACATGTTCAAAGTAACTTGAGGATGCGCGGACATATACCGACTTCCCGGCAAGATCATCGACGGACTCTATTCCTGCTGGCGACGCCGGGCCAAAAACCAATACTTCGTCAACATCGTCGATAAAGGACCGCGAAAAATCTACCATCGATGAACGAATCTCGGTTTTCGTGAGATCCGCTGCGATGAGATCGGCCTGGCCGGCAAGCAATGCCGGTATCAGCCTGTCTCGGCTTACGGGCATCGGAATAACTTCTACGGCATGCAGACCGCGATCCAGTTTGCTATTGAGATGTTTTTGATAGCGAACCAGCAGCTCGAACATCAAACCGCGCGGCTTGCCCTGGAAATAAAAAAATTGTGGCCCACCACTTATCACCAGCACCCGGACCGCGTGGCGCTCCTGCATGCCATCGAGATCACCGAGCCAGGGCTCGGTCAATATGCTGAATTGTTCGGGCAGTATTTCGTCGAGGGAAGGCAAAGTTTCTGCACTTCCCGGGTTGGGGGCACGGCTGTGATCTACTTGGGATTCGGCTTGGGCTTGGGATTCGACTTGGTCTTGGTCTTGGGCTTGGGCTTGGGATGCGGCTTGCGCACCAACAACCGTAGCGCTTTTTTCGTCAGAGCAAGCGCTTGCCAGCGCCAGAACTGAAATTATTGCCAGCAGATTCTTCATCGACAACAGTATAGCGAAAATTGTACTGCTGCCGATCCGTATTCGGGTCTCCAGCAGAGCAACCAAGCCCTAACAAAGGATGCAAAGAGCGATCAGAACGCCAGTTCAATCGATACTGCGCTCAATTTGTCCGTTTTCTCACTGCCAACCGGAACATCCGTATTGTGACGGACCGTATATGAAAGAACGATGGCGAAGTCGCCAAGCAAGCTTGCACGCAGAGCACTTATCGACTCGACGTAGGTGTTATCAGAGCCTGACTCGATGCTGACGTATTGATTAAATCCTGACGTCTCGGTGAAGGTCCAGGTGTAGTCGAGACCGCCGCGAAGGATAAAGCCACCCTCGCTGCTGCCATCGCTCAAATCGGCATCGCGGTTACCAACACCAATTTCAGCACTCAGCAAGTGGACGGGTGTATTAATCACACGGCGACCATAGCCGATAGATTCGGTGAGCTGTTCGGTAACACCAGCGAAGCGATCTTTCCTCCAGTTCACCATGCCAAAAAGATAGTCGTGTTCGGTAAAGTTGTAATCCGACTTCCAGCCCAACTGGTACGCCTCGGCGATATTCAGATCACTTTCTTCGTTGCCATTCGCGCTACCACTGAGCGTGTGTAACCATTTGTTCCTGGCATAGGCAACTTCGAAAGCCGTATTGTAAGTCGTGGCCTCCGTATTACCCGATGTACTGAGATAACCGAGTGACGCTTTGCCGGACCATGGTCCCTCCTCTTCTGCAGGGGCTGCAGCCGTTCCTTGTGCGAATCCTGAATTGGTGAAAAGTACGATGGCGACTGAAAAAACGCATTTGCGGAACATGAAGACCTGCCTCCATAAGACTGGTTAAAATCGAGATATTTTTCGCATCTGCAAAAATAGTCATGGCAGGCGAAACGGGCGGCAATGCTAGGCAATTTCGCAGCAAAAAGCATCCCATTTTTCGCACTTTTTAATTGGCCGATTGGGCAATAAATTATCGATCATTCGCCACCAACAAGGCCACTACGGTAAATACCTGACCAATACGTTATTTCCCTCATTCAGCTACTATTTAGGGTGTGATCTGATATTCGTATGGACCATTAATTCGTATCCACGGGGAAGAAAAATGAAGTACCTGGCAGCAACTACATTTCTACTGGCCACAATCCTCACGATGAGCGGCTGTGAGGCTGATCGGATGTCGGAGAAAGGCTTCAGCCTCCCGGAAGGCAATGCCATGAACGGCAAGACTGCATTTATCTATATGCATTGTCATGAATGCCATTCGATTGCCAATGAAGAACTACCGGCCCTGGCACTGGCGGACCCGCCATTTGTTGAGCTGGGCGGCAAGGTCACCCGCGTCAAAACTTATGGCGAGCTCGTCACGGCCATCATCAATCCGTCGCACAAACTGGCCAAGGGATATCCGACAGACCTGGTATCCAATGACGGTGAATCAAGGATGCCGGTGTACAACGGCTATATGACGGTTGAAGAACTCATCGATATCGTTGCCTATTTGCAGCCGCATTACGATGTACAGGTGCCGAGGTATGAGTATCGGATTTATCCTTGATACGTGGTTAGCTGTGGGAGCGGCATTGTGTACAGGATGTACTTATGTCGTGGAGCCAGTCAATTTTGAGGGTATGTGCAAGTCTTGAGGATTTGCCGATAACTGTCGTGGGATGTGCGGGAACGACCTTGCCGCTCCTGCGCATTCACGCAAGTTTAATCCTGGCGCTCTGACTCTGCTCCTTCAGAGAGGCTCTCTCGTAACTCCACAACCTGTGCCGCGTAGTCTTCGCCAGCAGCATAATCAGGAAAACGTGCATATCGTCTGTGCGGATCCAGTACTTTGCGAGCATGCTTGATCGGGCACCAGTACATTTCCGTGCGTGACAATATTTGTCGTGCATACGCCAGCAGGCCATCCGCGTACCCGCAAAAGACACAATTCAGTTTCTCGATAACATTGAGGTATCCCAGGTGATGCCTGTCGATGATGACGTAATTCGCTCGCCTGACTTTCGGTATGCGATAAAGCGGAAAACAAATGCTTTGATACACAAAGAGAAAAATATCGAGCGCGACAAACGGGATAATCATTGAATAGATGAACGGCGCTGTCACGACGTTGCGCCATTCACTCTGCCGCAACCAGGCAAAAACGCCGAGTTTTAGTTCATGGTGAATCCGCCGCAGGTTTTCTTCGAAGCGGATTTTTGATCCTTCTATCCTGTAATGCAGCCTTTCCTGCTGCTCATTAATTGCAGTCGCAAGCTCGTCCTCGAGTCGCGTAATTTCACTCAGCAGATGCCGGACGGATTCATTCATAGTTGCCACCATTTAGTAGTACTTTCATTCTAGGTTGGCTGTCAGCTAACAGAATAGGCAGAAATACTGACGCACGGATGCCGTCCATGCAGTTCTTATACTTTATATATATGCTGTTGCGAACTAAGATTGCCAGATACAAACAACTGCGAAAACGCCATGACCAACCCCAAAATAGACGCCGTCAACCAGGATTTCATTCGCTACGACCAGGTAGAGAAGCATCACACCTACCGCCTCGCGGAGAGTAAATCAGACGAATTCGACGCAGATTACGAAATTCAGACGTTCGATATCGGCCGCTACCTGCACGGTAATAAGACGGACCGACAAAAATTCGCCGAGGAATTCGGCGCAGCAGTGCAGGAGATCGGCTTTTCGGTGCTCGTTGGCCACGATGTCGACACATCAATCTACGATGAAATGAATGATCGCGTCGAAGCGTTTTTCACCACCACGTCAATGCAGGACAAAATGCGCTTTCGGGCAGCAAGGCAAGGCTCGGTCAGCCAGGGGTATTTCCCAATCAAGGAAACCAGCGACATCCACCCGGATCTCGTGGAGGGTTGGGTCTGGTGCCGGCGGGCATTCGACATGCCGCAACAGCGCTCTTCGCCCTTTCAACCTGACGATTTCTGGCCGGACGAGAAGTACGAACCCGCCTTTCGGCGCTTAACCACAGCTCACGAAGCACTTTTCAAGCCGATAACGCAGGCTATGTTCCAGGGTCTTGGTTGCGACCCACATTTGTACGACGAGAAACTGACACAAACCAATTTCGGTTTGCGCCTGAACTACTACCCACCGCTTGGCGAGGCAGACAATGCATCCGGAGCTGGTCGCCTGCTCGGGCATGAAGACGTTGATCTTTTTACGATCCTCCCCGCACCCAAAGTCGGCGGATTGCAGGTATGGAATCATCACAATAACAAGTGGGTGCGATTACATGCGCCGCCAGGTTCGATCATCATCAATACCGGCGATTATATGCAGCGCATCACCAACGATCGATTACCCTCAACAACGCATCGCGTCGGCAAACCAGTGGACGGGTCACAGACCGATGTACCAAGAATTTCTTTTCCGATGGCAGTTTACGTCTGGGAGGACGAGATTCTTGAGGTGCTGCCCGGGCTGGGCGAGCCGCGTTATGAACCGATTAAGGCGATAACATTTCATACGCGCAGTACCAGCAAGTTTTACGGGGATGATTATGCGGTTGATTCGCCGATTGAAAACAGTTGATCGAGTTCGCTAACGATAATGCTGCGCGAAGAATCTCGCACCTTTTCCTGGTAAAACTATCGTAATGACCGCGCCTTTGAACTAAAGTCGTTGCTGATCCGGGAAATGGCGCCGCTGCGCATTAGCTGACCGGGACTGGCGCTCCAGGCTCAAGAAGCAGCTCAACTCAGCGGTCGCCACCAGCGCAAAAAACGGACGGGATGCGATGACGACATTTGACCCAACACCAGCAGGATTGCTCGTTCGGCTTGTTCTTTACTTCACTGTCTTTTTCGGCGCGTCAGCAATTATTGCTACAACATGGCCGGGCGCCGTGCAATATATGCCTGTAGGTGGCCACCATGCGCTGGACTCTTTCGAGATTGACGAGGACTCGCTGACGATATCGTTGTCGCCTGACGATGATGAGCAAGAGCCTGTCGTGTCGCAGCCGCCATCCGCCGGCCTGGTGATGTTCGCAATTTGGTTCCTGGCAGTGCACCTGGTCGGGACGATATTGCTGATGATCCCGATCGTCTGGACTTATATGGCCACCAAGCAGGATGTCGGCTATAGCAAGAATTTCGCTCGCGCGCTAATGGTGTTACCGATTTGCGCAACGACAATTGTTCTGCTGATACAAGATAGCCTTGCCCTCGCTTTTGGTCTCGCAGCGCTGGTCGCCGCGGTGCGCTTTCGTGTTGCACTGGATGAGGCGATCGACGGCATCTACATTTTTGCCGCTATTTGCGTCGGCCTTGCAGCCGGAATCGGCTATCTCGGTATTGCAGCAGGAATGACCGTATTTTTCAGTTTTACGAACGTTTTGCTGTGGCAATTTGATTTTGGTGACAATCCGATTGAGCGGCTTAAACATGAAAGAAAGCGCGCCAAGCTGACTCAATCGAAAGATTCGTTATGAGCGATCCGAACTGGTACTCCATACTCCCGCCAATTCTCGCCATTATTCTCGCCATCTCCACCAAGCAGGTCGTCCTGTCGCTTTTTGCGGGTATCTGGATGGGATTTACCATCATGAGCGGCTTCAATCCGCTTGCCGGCGTCACCGCAAGTCTCGATGGGATCATTAACGTATTTACCGATCCCGGCGATACGCGAGTATTAATATTCACGCTGATAATCGGCGCACTCATCGCAACGATTGAGCATTCGGGCGGTGTCCGCGGATTCGTCCATTTCCTGGAGACCCGTCGCTGGGTGCACAACGGCTTTCGTGCGCAAATACTTGCCTGGGCGACCGGGCTCTTCATCTTTATCGAATCCAATATTACCCTGCTGGTCGCAGGCTCCGTCGCCCGGCCACTTTTTGATCGCTATCATGTTTCGCGTGAAAAACTTGCCTATCTGATCGACGCGACATCAGCACCGGTGTGCGTCATGATCCCGCTGAACGCCTGGGGCGCGGTTATTGTCGGGCTTATTGCTTCGACCGGTGTAGATAACCCGCTTGAAACATTCATCGACTCCATTCCTTATAATTTTTACGCGATCACGGCGATTATTCTGTCTGCAGTCGTCATCTGGAAGAACCTCGATATCGGCCCGATGAAAAAAGCCGAGGAACGGACGCGAAACGGTGACCTGCTGTGGCCCGGAGCGACACCGATGGTCGATGTCTCCGCCGAACACATAGAGGACCCGGAAGGTGAAATTCCTTCCGCCAAATTGATGGTCATACCCATTGTTACCATGGTCCTGATGATGCCGGTTGGCCTGTATATCACCGGTGATGGGAAAATTATCGAAGGCTCCGGTTCTGTTTCTATTTTGTGGTCCGTCAGTTTTGCGTTGCTGGTTTCATGGATCATGATCCTTGCCAAGGGCGGCACATCGATTGATGAGCTAATGCGCGTATTCATGAAAGGCGCCGGCGGGCTGCTGCCGATAGCAACAATACTGTTGCTGGCGCTGACGCTCGGCGATGTGGCAAACCTCCTTGGGACCGGCGTTTATGTCGCAAAACTTGTCGGTGACTCGGTGCCAGTACCACTGCTCGCGCCACTGATATTTTTTGTTTCGGCGTTCATCGCCTTCTCTGTGGGTTCCAGCTGGGGCACGTTTGCGATCATGATTCCAATAGCAATTCCTATCGCGACGACGCTGGGTCTGCCGGTGCCGATGTTACTCGGTGCCGCTATAGCAGGCGCAATTTTTGGCGATCACGCCTCGCCGATCAGCGACACGACTGTGGTTGCGTCGATGGCGTCAGCAACTGATCACATCGACCATGTACGCACGCAACTTCCGTACGCTCTTCTTGCCGCAAGCATTTCTGCTGTTGGCTACATCATCGTGGGAATTTTTATTTAGTCAGTGACTCGCAAGAATCGGGTTATTTTTCCGGTGTTGCCAGATCGAGCATTCGCGGCTGAAGCCGCTCCCACGTTACTATTGGCAGGATCGTGGGAGCGGCTTCAGCCGCGAATGCTCGGCACCACGATAAATCTTGAATTTTTGTAACAGCAGCGTCTTATAGATTTCCACTAAAACAAAATTCAACCGGCCCCGTCATAACTGCCGTGTCATCGTCTGTGATTTCGATACCAACCGGGCCAGCCGGCATCTGCACGGTCATTTTTCTTTTGTTCGTCAGCCCGCGCGCCAATGCAGCATAAACGGCCACACAGGCACCGCTGCCACACGCTGTAGTTAATCCGGCGCCGCGCTCGTAAACCGTAAGTCGCATGCGATCCTCCGCCAGCATCTGCGCTACACCAACGTTAACCTGGTTGGGAAACAACGGCAGTTGCTGGATAGCGGGTGCGAGCCCCTCAATATCGATAGCGTCGAGGTCATCAACAAAAAAGACCACGTGTGGATTACCGATGCTCAGCGCGACGCCATCTTGCAGCGGAGCAAACGGCAATTTCACATTACGAGTATCGCGTTCTTCTGCCAGCGGCACGTCCTGCCACCGCATACTGACGCGCCCCATCGAACAACTGACTTCCTGCGGCCCTGTTCTCTTACAAACGATCAGGCCCGCCAGCGTTTCCAGCGCCACCTCGTCGCTATGCGCTTCTTCCAGCAACAACCAGGCCACACAGCGTGTGGCATTGCCACACGCTTCTACTTCGCGCGCGTCGACGTTGAGTATGCGCATGAATGCGCTCGCACCGCTTTTGCCAGCGGCATCAGATGGCGGTTGCACAATTACCAGTTGGTCACCACCGACACCGCTCCGCGCATCACAAATACGGATAGTCTCGGCATCATCCGGCGTAAACGGGTCGGTACGTGCATCGACGATTACAAAGTGATTTAGCAATCCGTGCATTTTGATGAAGCTACGCCCTGCCACTGAAACTCCAAATGATTTAGTCTGATGCATGCCGTATTTAACCAGTAATGTGTCGGGACACTCTGCAGGAGTATATCTGTGCAACAAACGTCGCCGACACTTTTTTTGCATGGCGGCCTGCCCGACTGTACATTTGCAGTGAACCATATTGGAGTGTGTAACAAATGACGGAGATCTTGTTTCGGGATGACTCTTACCTGAGAGAGTGTGCAGCCACGGTACTCACTGCAGATGCCGAGGCGATCATCCTCGACCGCACGGTTTTCTACCCAATGGGCGGCGGCCAACCGGGAGATAGCGGGCAAATCAACTGGGAAGGCGGTAGTGCAGTGATTACTGACACGCGATATGGCGACGGTGTTGCCATCCGGCATCTGCTCGAACCCGGATCGATGCTACCGGATATTGGTGCAACGGTGACAGCATCACTCGACTGGAACCGAAGATACCTGCATATGCGAATGCACACTGCGTTGCACCTGCTAGGCTCAGTTTTGCAATATGGCGTTACGGGCGGAAATATTTCTGCTGCAAAAAGCCGTCTCGATTTTGATATGGAAGATACGGTTGATAAAGAACAGGTAACGGCAGACATCCAGGCCCTGGTTGCTGCCAATCACGCCATCAACTGCCGCTGGATTACGGATGCGGAACTTGCTGCACAACCTGAACTGGTACGCACGATGTCGGTGCAGCCGCCGAAAAATGCCGGCAAAGTCAGGCTGCTCGAAATTGCAGGTGTTGACCTGCAACCCTGTGGCGGCACGCATTTGAAATCAACGGGTGAAGTTGGGCCGGTTAAGGTTGGCAAAGTCGAGAAAAAGGGGCGACGCAATCGGCGGGTTTCGATTTTGCTTGATCAGTAGGCCGGGTAATCGCGGCAAGAGGAAGTCGGCGTAGAAGTGTCCTGGCTGGACTGGTCGGTGATCGGAAAGCATCGCCCGCTGGGCGCGCTCCTACAATTCTAATGAGCAATGTAGGAGCCCGCCCAGCGGGCGATTATTGACCTGCCTAGTCTGTACCCGCCGTAACGAGATAACGATCCGCTTCCTTCAGCACAGGAAAATCCCGGCCCTTCCAGACTTCCGCCAGTTGCTTATATGCCTTGCGCGCAGAACCTTCATCTCCCAGCGCTGCATATGAGCGGGCAAGCCCGAGCAAAGACAACGGTCTGTTAGGAGTACGCGCCAGTGACGCATTGAATTGCACGACTGCCTCTTCCGGCATGTCCGCAGAGAGCAATGCCTCACCATACAGTTCGTGCACTGGCTTTATCGGGTTCGGTGCGCCGTTTGGTGGACGCATTGATTCTGCGATTTCGACGCCTTCATGCAGCATTGCCAGCCCTTTTTCCGTATCGCCTTCGGCAATAGCGGTCATCCCGGCTACTGATCTGTGCATGACTGCGATCGGCTTACCAGTGGCGGCGTAGTAGGACTCGTCCGTATTCCCGAGTGCTGCCGACTTTGCCGCAAGCCTGTCTGCTGCCTGTCGCGCACGTTCCAGATCACCAAGGTGTACCGCACTGATACCGGTTGCCAACAACTCTGTGTCCATTGACGAATCGGTTACCGGGTGCATCTCCCATTGTTGCGTCTCAAGAATCATCCGCGCATTAACGCGCGGCAGTGCTTCTACAATTCTCGCCTGCCCCGGATTTTTGCGGACGATCTCTTCCATACGCTCGATCCAGAGCGCTGCCCTGTCGTAGTCGCCAAGCTGCAAATCTCCATACAGGCCCCAGTCGAGCGCGTGAGTCATATCACCCGCCATGTCGCCGGGCACCCAGAGGGCAACCGCTGCGTCATATGCTGACTGGTTTGAGTCGGACACCTGCTGCCACATGCCATGCTGGATAAATATATGTGTCGGCATATGCCGCGCGTGAGAAACGGCAGCCGCGATATCAGCAAATACCCATGCCGCTGGCAACGCCAGTGGTGCATGCACAGGATCATCGAATGCATGAATTGTGTAATGCACCGCACCTGGGTGGCGCGGATTGCGGGCTGAGATATCCATTGCGAGTGCGCCGGCTTTTACGTTTTGTCGATGGCCTTCGCCGGCCGGGCCAGCAGCACTTAGCAATGACAGCGCATAAAAAGCCGCAACCTCATCGTCATAGGGATAACGCTGGTGAAGCGAGTCCATCGCGTTCATGTACGCAATACGTCTTGCCCTGGTATCACCATCGCCGAAAAACAATGCGTCAACCGCAACCAGAAAACCTCTCTCCCTGGCTGTCGGCGCCTTGGCCAGGCGCGCATCGGTAGTTTCACCAAGCTTGCCGAGTACAATTTTCGGTGTATCGAGATCCCACTCCCCAATAAGCGGATGGTTGTAAGTTAATGACTCACCCCAATATGCCATTGCAAAGTCAGGGTCGATTTCCTGCGCTTGCTGAAACTCGGTCCTGGCCTGCTTCCAGCCAAAGCTGTGCAAGGTGGCGACGCCGCGCAGGAAATGTTCCTGTGCTTCTGGCGATCCGGAAGTTGGGAAGGTGATATCACCGACGCCATCCATCTCATCAGCGGCAACTGAATATGAGAACAGAACAATACAAATGGTGGCCAACAAGCGTTTCATGGCGATCTCCCCAGGCAGAAATGTTGTTTTACGCAACCCAGGCTTCGACGAGTTGCTTTGATGCGAAATCATACTCCGAATCCCTTCGGCCCGAAATACAATAGTGAAAGCGAGCATTAGTCTCGGGGGGTATAAAGCTCGGCTTCGGCCGGTGTCAGTTGTTTGACTTTAAAATACCATTGAACGAGAGAGCCATTGACGCGAAAACGGAATTTTCCACCCTGATTGAAGAGCCGCACGCCATCTTCAAGGCCTTCACCGAGTGACTTTCTCACCAGTACGCTTCCTTTGAGCACGCCTGTATTGCCGTCCAGGAGATCCAGGTCGAACGAAATCATTTTGTTGAATTCGCTGTTTAGTCGCCAGTCCAGTATCCACGGCCCGTTAACAATGAATGTCGCAGTCGTACTGTTACCGCTGCCATTAAACTCAGCGATCAATCTCTCTGCGCTGGCGGTCGTACAGCTGGCAGCCAAGGCCAGGCCGGCCACTACGCGATAGATGTGTTTGATCATTCACTTTACTCCGTAAGTCAGGCTACGCATGATGCGCGCCACAAAGCATTCTAACCTGCCTAATTCTACCAAGAGACGGTTTGCGTTCGTTGTCTATTCGCGGCTAAAGCCGCTCCCACGGCGCCCGTAGCAAACCGTGGGAGCGGCTGTCTCAAGTAGTGTGCCTGGTCACAGAATTGAGAAGCTCGCAAAAGTGAAGATGCCGCGAATAGGGATGACTTACATCATCCAGCCTCCTGGCTGCGCCTATTCCGAACCCGCTACATTCGTTTTACGTACAGGAACTGACCGAGGACCCCGGCATTTGTTCAGTATCTCGTCATAGAGCTGATCCGGATCGTTAATGACTTCGTAGAACTTATCAACATACGCATGTGCGCGTTCGAACTTCTTTTTGTTGAGTTCCGGCGATATCAACGCGGCAGTAATGTCGTCGCGTCGCTCATTGAACAATGTGATCGAATCCCTGAGCGCGTCATTGTGCGAACAAAAACCCCGGTACAAACGTGTTACAACCCTGCTTATCGAAAATTGCTTACTTGGCAACGCATATTTAGTATTGATGAGACCGGCCTGGTCGAAATCATAGGGTAAAACGACCCAATCATCCTGCCTGCCGGGAGTCGCAAGCACACGCCCGTTGTGGCAGCAGCCCTCGCCTGACGAGCCACGCTTTATCGCGAAATCTGTATTGCCAATGAGGTATTGAAAAAGCAGGTTATGGGCAGATTCCTCCAGCGAATACTGTTCGACATTAACGCTTGGCGGCCTGATTGATTTGCGTTGCAGGCGCTCAGCAACCGCGCCGGTAGATTCGATAATAAACGCGGGCTGCGTCCGCTTCCAGCGTTCTGAGTCAATATCCTGATAGGTAACCTGCAAGCGGCGCACGCGATATGAAAAATCCGTAATAACATTGTAGGCGCGATAAATTCCAAGCTCCAAAAGCAACCAGTCTTTACCATAGCTGCTCCGCTCACACTGCGTCACCACTTTGAGCTTGTGCTGGTCCGAAAATATAGTGCCTTCGGCCTGCCCGGTATCGACAATCAATCGTAGCGGTGGAAAATCACAGGTTTCAAGTCGCGAGTTTCCGCGAGTCGCAATTTTCACCGCTAACACCTGCTCGTTTCCTGATTCATCCTGGTAACGAAGAACGCCATCAAACTCGGGTTTACGTTCGCGTTTTTGAACCAGCTGCCGCATTGGCGCTTCAATAATCACAGGTAGCGTGTCACTGCTATCGAAGAGTAATTCCGCCGACGCGCCACTCGTCAGCGTGACGAGCGCAAGTAACGCGATCAATCTGTTTGCAAGCGTATAGAAACTCATCTGCGAATATTCGTCTCAATCAAAATACAAGGCTTACAGCAGTGCCACCGGCATCGCTATTCATGACAATATCGCCACCATGCGTCGTCATGATCTGCCGGCACAGGCTTAGGCCAATGCCGCTGCCATCACGCTTGGTCGTAAAAAATGGCACAAATATCTGCTCGATCAGATCATCGGCGATTCCGGGACCATTATCAGTCACTTTAATCACGACCCGACCGTAATCCAGCTGGCCACTGAGGGCGAGATGCGGCGAATCCGTTTCGTGCATGGCATCGATCGCGTTGCGAACCAGATTTAGCAATATCTGATCCAGTAATTGTGAATCTGCCTGAACTTCAAGTGACGGTGGCACGACGTCAATCGCAAAACTTAACGACTGCAACTCGTCGCTCAAAAGGGTGCCAACGTTCTGCAGCGCCTCGGCCACGGAAACAGTACCAATGTCCGGTTGTGGAACCTTCAATAACTCACGATAGCGAGCCACAAATTTCATCAGGCCTTCACTACGCCTGGCGATGGTGGTAACGGCTTCACGGATGTCCTCCGCCGCAGCTGGATCATCCAGCAACGTGGTTGCCGTTTGCGCGAGAGACGTTACCGGCGTCAAGGTGTTCATGATTTCGTGTGTCAAAACGCGGATCAGGTTCCGCCAGGCGCTGGCTTCTCGTGCGGTCAGCTCGCCGGACAGGTTCTCAATCGAATAGAGCCGTTCGACATCACCGGACATGCGAATCTCTGACACTGAAATACGCAGTTCGGCCGGCACTTCGCGCAGCTTGGTCTGCAGCAGCTGTTGTTGCCCTGGTTCAATGTTGCGCATCAATGCCGGCAACTGTGGATCCAGCTCTGCAAGCTGGTCGATATGGTGTAGTGCCGGCATCCCCGTCAGCCGACGTGCGGGATTGTTGACAAGGCTCAGGGAACCATCTGATTGCACCGCAATGAACGGCACCGGCACATGTCGAACGACGGTTTCCAGGTAGCCCGCCTGCACATCCCGTTCGGCACGGGCGTTCTGAAATTTCCGAATAATCCTGTTGAATGCGCCTTTTAGCTCAACGTCGACATCGTCTTCAACAAAGCGCCGCGTAAAGTCTTCGTAATTCACTGCCGTGAAAAATTCTTCCAGAGTATCGACGTGTGATTCAACGTAGTGCAGCAAACGTACAACCTGCAATAACACAACAATTGCGATGACTGCCGGCACGGCAAAATGTTCGGTCGCGATAATCGCCCAGGCAAGTAAGGTAATACTGGCGACGAGCAGCATCACCTGAATGATCGTTAAGAAACGAAACCGTGCCCGGTATCGGTTTCTCACAGCTTGAACTTCTCGATACGACGATAGAGTGCAGCACGAGTAATGCCGAGTGTTGCCGCAGCATGGGATATGTTACCGCCAGCTTGCTCGAGTGCCTGCGTCACCATACGGCGTTCGTTTTCTTCAAGATCAAGCGAGGCCGAAGCCGCCGACGCCACTGCCGGTGTAAACTGAAAGTCACTTTCATCAAGCTCTTCGTGCTCATTGAGGATCAGTGCGCGCTCAATCGTGTGTGACAGCTCTCTCACATTACCCGGCCAATGGTGAGCGCGCAGCGCGGACAAGCCGCCCGCGGTAATTTTTTGGTTGGCCAAGCGATACTTGCGCGCATAAAAAGCGATGAAATGTGCAACCAGCGCCGGCAGATCGTCAAGACGTTCGCGCAGTGGTGGCAACTCAATTTCTATAGTGTTGATACGGTAGAGCAAGTCAGAACGGAAGGTGCCGTCCGCAACAAGCCGATCCAGTGGTTGATTGGTAGCCGCAATTAGTCGCACGTCAATCGGTACAGTTTGGTCTCCTCCTAACGGCACAACTTCGCGGCTTTCAAGAACTCTTAAAAGCTTGGTTTGTAGTGACGGTGGCAGGTTGCCTATCTCATCAAGAAATAACGTACCTTTGTCGGCCGCCTGGAAGCGTCCGGCACGATCGCTGTGTGCGTCGGTAAACGCACCCTGCTTATGCCCGAACAGCTCACTTTCGAAAAGACTCTCTGCGATCGCACCCAGGTCGACGGTCACCAGCGCCTCGCTGGCACGCGTTGACTGCCTGTGCAGGGCCTGAGCAATCAGCTCTTTGCCCGTACCGTTCTCGCCGCGTATCAGAACATTGGCATCGGTAGGCGCCACCCGAGCAACAATTTTCAGAATTTCCCGCATCTTCTCCGAGCCGGCGATCATGTCGCTCTCCGGCGGCGGAACACTCAGTGCGGTCACCTTCGCCTGAGTCTGGCGCAGCTTTGCTGCCACCGTCAGTGTTGCGACGAGCTTGTCGTTCTGCCACGGCTTGAGGACGAAATCCGCTGCGCCCTCGCGCATTGCCTGAACCGCAGTGTTGAGATCACCGAATGCTGTCATCAGCACAACGACTGCATCGGCATCGAGATGCATGATGCGCTCCAGCCATTTGAGACCTTCCGCACCCGAATTGCGCCCTATCGCGAAGTTCATATCGACGAGGAATACGTCAATTCGCCGAGCCGCCATCAGTGCTTCAATTTCATCCGGATTCTCGGATATCAGCACTTCGTCAAAGTGCTGGCGCAGCAATAACCGCGCCGCGGTCAGTACGTCCGGATCGTCATCGACAACAAGAATAGTGGCGCGGAGGCTCATACGCTCACTGTATAGCTACAGGTGTCCGAAATCGATCACTTGATTGCGAAATCGAACACTTTGCCGCAGCGCTTAACGTGTAAGTCGTTGATTTTTAACGAGCACGAAGTTGGCACGTACCTTGCTATCTATGAGGTATGACGACACACAAACCACAGCTGAATCAGGGCGGCATGGATCGCAAGATCGAGACACGCTCGCGGAAACCCCTGCTTATCGGTGGCGCCATAGCAGCGGCCGTAGTGCTACTGACGATCTTCATAACGTCGATCGACACCTCTACATCTTTCACGCTGGACGGCCAACGGATTCGCACCGCCACGGTAACAACCGGCGTCTACGAGGACTACATACCGCTGCGCGCCAACGTTGAGCCGGAACGAACCGTTTATCTGGATGCGATCGACGGTGGCCGGGTTGAGGCAATCCTGGTCGAGGAAGGAACGTACGTCGAGGAAGGACAAGAGCTGATCGAACTGTCAAATACGTCGCTACAACTCGATGTAATTGCACGCGAGGCCGAAGTCAGTGAACAACTTAATAATTTACGCAATACCCAGCTGGCTATCGAACAGAACCGGCTAAAACTAAAAAGCGACCTGATTGAAATCGACTACCAGGTCACGCGCCTGCAGCGGCTGGTTGATCGATACGAAGAACTGGAAGACAACCAGTTTATTTCGAAGAACGAATACGAGGACAGTCGTGACGAATTACTCTATTGGCAGAATCGCAGGGAAGTGACCCGGGAAAGCCAGACGCAGGACGAAAAAATCCGGCTGGTGCAAATCGAACAACTCAACAACTCTGTTTCCCAGCTTGAGAGAAACCTGAAGCTGGCTCGAGCCAATCTCGATAGTCTCCTGATCCGCGCACCGCGCTCGGGCCATCTGACTTCGATGAACGCAGAGATCGGAGAGTCGAAGTCGAGAGGTGAACGTCTCGGACAGATCGACGATGTGGATCGCTTCAAAGCAACTGCATTGGTGAACGAGTTCTACCTCAATCGCGTACGCAAAGGTCAGTTGGCACAACTTGAAGTTAACGGTCGTGACTATGACCTCGAGATCAGCAAAATATATCCGGAGGTACAAGCCTCCCAGTTCGAAGTAGACCTGCATTTCATCGGCGAGGCGCCCGCCGACATTCGCCGCGGACAAACCTTGCAACTTCGGTTGGTGCTGGGTGACGTGTCAGAGCAAGCGACACTCCTGACCAATGGACAATTTTTCAACGATACCGGCGGCGCCTGGGTGTTCGTACTCGGCCCGGAGGGCAAAGTTGCGACACGCCGTCCCGTGCAACTGGGCCGGCGCAACCCCAACACGATTGAAATCGAAGGCGGCCTCATCCCTGGCGATGAAGTCATCATTTCATCGTATTCCAATTTTATTGAGGTCGATCGATTGTTCATCGACCGGTAACAAGAATCGTACAGGAGCGGAAAAAATGATCGAAATACACGACCTGAATAAAGCCTACCGAACGGCAGATGTTGAAACATCGGCGTTGAGCCACATTAACCTCGAAATAAAGGCGGGAGAGTTCATCGCTATCATGGGCCCATCGGGCTGCGGCAAATCAACCTTGCTGAATGTGCTCGGCATGCTCGACTCGCCAGACTCTGGCCGCTATGTATTCAACGGCGAGGATGTGGCCGGATATGCCGAAAGCCAGCTCGCAGACATACGTAAACAGAACATCGGCTTCATATTCCAGAGTTTCAACCTGGTAGATGAGCTCTCTGTCGCCGACAACGTCATGCTGCCACTTCTATATCAAAAAGTACCACCGAAAGAACGAGAGGAAAGGGTTCAGGCGGTACTGGAACGTGTAGGCATCGCGCATCGTGCCGACCATCGGCCGCAGCAACTCTCCGGCGGTCAACAACAACGCGTTGCCGTAGCCCGCGCGGTAATTACAAAGCCGAAGCTGATCCTCGCGGATGAGCCAACCGGTAATCTCGACACGGTCAACGGCGAAGAAGTGCTCGAGTTGTTAAACCAGCTCAACGGCGACGGTACCACCATAGTAATGGTGACCCATGATCAGAGCCACGCCGAACATGCGAGCCGCATCGTGCAAATGCTCGATGGCCGTGTACTTTCAGAGAACGTTGTCGGCATGCAGCAAACCAGTGAGGCCCGCCATGCTTAGGAACTACCTGAAAATAGCCTGGCGCAACATTGTCGGAAACCCGCTCTTCAGCGCCATCAATATCATCGGTCTTGCGATCGGACTGGCGTGTTGCATCATGATCACGTTGTTCGTCCGTTACGAAATCTCTTTCGACAAACACTGGGACAATGCCGATCGCACTTACCGGGTCACGCGGGATTTTTTCGGCAATGACCTGCAACTTGCTGCTGTCGCACCGCCGATCGCGCCGTTGCTGAAACAGGATTTCCCCGAGATTGAAGACATCACCAGGATCCTGGCGACTGGATCTGTCACCTTGTCTCGCGGCGATTTACGAATACTCGAAGAGAATATGGTTATCGCTGATCCAAACGTATTCGAATTCTTCAACCTCACGTTTGTGAGTGGTGACGCCGGGACGGCACTGGCCAGACCGACCGACATCGTGCTGACGCAGCGAGCGGCTAACCGTTACTTTGGCAGCGAGGATCCCATCGGGCAAACGCTAAACCTGATGGATCAGCTGGACGTAACAGTCACCGCCATCATCGAGGACCTTCCTGATAACACCCATATGTCTCTGGAGTTAATCGGCTCTATGGCGGCCGTACCACTCATGATGGGGCCAGATGAACTCGAAAACTGGGGCAGCAACAACTATTACACCTATCTGCGACTCCCGCAGGGTTACAACCCCGATGATCTTGAATCACATTTCGAGGATTTTCTGATCAAACACTGGAGCGAGAATGCGCCGAGTTCGTCGGCGCTGAATCTGCAGTTTTTGCCAGACATTCATCTGACCTCGAATCGGGATGGCGAGTGGCAGCCTAACGGCAGCATTGCAGTCGTGTATACATTCTCTGCCGTAGCCCTGGTCGTATTACTGATCGCCTGCGTTAACTTTATGAACCTGACTACTGCTCGTTCGACACAGCGCGCCAAGGAAGTCGGCGTACGTAAGGTTGTCGGCGCAAAGCGCAGTCAACTCATTGCCCAGTTCATGGGCGAGTCGATCCTGCTGACTGCATTCGCAATGTTGCTCGCTGTAGCGCTGGTCGAGCTGATACTGCCGGTATTTGGGGCTTTTCTGGAGAAACCACTCAGCTTTTCCTTAGCGAACCCAACGTCACTGGTGATACTTCTGCTCGGCACCGCATTAGTCGGCCTGTTTGCCGGTAGTTACCCGGCGTTCTATTTATCGAAGTTCCGCCCGGTTGAGGTTCTCAAGGGGCCTGCTTCGGGAACAGGCTCTGCATTATTGCGTAAAGCGCTCGTCGTCTTTCAGTTCGCAACATCTATTGCACTCCTCATTGCGACCGGAGTTGTCATGGCGCAGATGGAATATGCCCGCAACATCGATCTCGGTTACGACAAATCGCGCAACCTGATTACCGCACTGCCGTATTTCGCCGACTTGTGGGAAATCTATGAACCACTGAAAGCAGAGCTCGAAATGCACCCGGATATTTTGTCAGTGGTTTATTCGTCGCGCGTACCAAGCATGCAGAACAACGATGGCTCCGGCTACGTGCAAGAAGGCGTACAGGTTTCGATGGAAACTGTACAGGTGCTTGCCGATATCAAGGTCGACTACCAGTGGTTTGAACACTATGACGTTGAGTTTCTGGCCGGGCGTCCCTTCAGGCAAAACGAAATGCGTGTCGATGAACCTACCGAGGAAAATCCGATGATAAAGGCTGCCGCGATTTTAAATGAATCTGCAGCACGTCGATTCGGCTGGGCGCCCGAGGAGGCAATTGGAAAAATAGTCCGGCAACCGATGAGTCGCGAGCTTGATATGTTTATCGAGCGTGAAGTCGTGGGCGTCATTCCTGACATTCACTTTTCTTCGCTACACAACGAAATGAAGGCGACGGTTTACGCAGAGCCGAGAGCAAGCTATCAACGCAATCTGTCCATCAAACTGGCGCCTGGCGATCACAGGGAAGCGATCGAACATTTCGAAACTGTCTGGAATCGCCTGGTACCGGACGAGCCAGCATCCTGGGAGTTTCTGGATGACCGCTTTGACGCTCTCTATCGTGGAGAAGCACGGCAGGCGCAGATGTTTGGTGTCTTCTCGGCGTTCGCTATATTCGTCGCAACCCTGGGACTTTTTGGACTCGCATCCTTTACCACTGAGAGACGCACCAAGGAAATCGGCATCCGCAAAGTAATGGGTGCGTCGGTTAAAGATATCGTCTGGTTGCTGACCGCCGATTTCACGAAGCTTGTACTGTTTGCCAACATCATTGCCTGGCCGATAGCGTACTACTTCATGGATCAGTGGCTGAATCGATTCGTCTACAAAGCACCGCTGGCCGAATGGGCCTGGCTGTTTGTTGCCAGCGCGATAGCGGCATTAGCTGTCGCGTGGCTAACGATTGCACTGCAGGCGAGTCGGGCGGCGACTGCACGGCCAGTGCTTGCGTTGCGATACGAGTAAAAGGAAAAAATAGGTGTGGGAGCGGCTTCAGCCGCGAATAGTTTGGCTATAAGACCAAACTATTCGC
>RCNC010000055.1_pt1 | contig 86867 bp, 75 predicted proteins | sample 2041301 | NCBI WGS metagenome assembly RCNC01 (sample SAMN09708231, study PRJNA481090) | Marine sediment metagenome, whole genome shotgun sequencing project. | biome: marine sediment; feature: ocean; material: sediment; isolation source: Sewage treatment plant 13A marine sediment (STP13A) ...
GGACGACGGGCAAAACCCTCTACCCCGGTGCGGCCCGGGGACGTGATCGTGCTGGCTCCCGAAAGCCTCTCCCCCGAGCCGGGCCCGGATGCCGGGGATGGACCGGCTGCCGAAGATCTGCCCCTCACCGTGCTGCACCGGGACGACCACCTGCTGGTCATCGACAAGCCACCGGGCATCTGCGTCCACCCCGGCGCTGGCCACACCAGCGGCACCCTGGTCAATGCGCTGCTCCACCATTACCCGGATATCACTGGAGTGGGAACGGCCGGACGTCCCGGCATCGTACACCGCCTGGACAAGGACACCTCCGGCCTGCTGCTGGTGGCCCTCGACACCCGAACGCACCAGGAACTTTCCCGGCTCTTCCGTAGCCGGGAAATCCACAAGGAATATCGCGCCCTGGTCTGGGGCACACCCGATCCGGTGCAGGGCACCGTGGACACCCCCATCGGCCGCAGCCCGTCCGACCGCAAGCGGATGTCGGTGCTGGGCTCCCGCGGCCGCAACGCGGTGACCGACTACCGCGTGCTGGAGCGGGCCGGTTCGTTCTCGCTTCTCGGCGTCCGCCTGCACACCGGCCGGACCCACCAGATCCGGGTCCACCTCAGTCACCTGGGCCACCCGGTGGTGGGCGACCCGCTCTACGGTGGCAAACGGTGGAAAAACATCGTCGATCCCTCCCTGCGTGCCCTGCTCCGCGCCTTCCCCCGGCAGGCCCTCCACGCCCACCGCCTGGCCTTCCGCCACCCCGAGACCGGAGCACCCGTGGAATACACCTCCCCCCTGCCGGTGGATATCCGGGATTTGCTGGACGGCATCACCGGCAGACTGGCCTGATCCTCACCTCCACCGGTTCCAATCTTCCTGTTTCGACTTATTTTCGTAAATATCACCCCTTTCCGGAGCCAAACATTTACATTCCAATCCGCTTGTGATACATAGGTTTTTAGTTAAAATTCCTAATGAGTTGAGCCGTTTACCGAGTGGGGAGGAGATATGCCTCAGGATTTCAGCGGGGATATCATCAGTCTAGTCCTGCAGTCCGGCCCCATGGCCAAATTCGTTCTTTTCATCCTGCTGGTCTTCTCGGTGGCCTCCTGGACCATCATGGTTGAAAAACATTTCCTGATCAGGAAAGCCAGACGACAATCACGGGAATTCCTCACGGTCTTCCGGAAATCGAGCAAGTTCTCCGAGGTCAAGGCGATCTGTGACGATCTGCATCACAGCCCCCTGGTGGGCCTGTTTCTCGCCGGCTTCAACGAGTTGAACTTCCAGCTGCGGGCCAGCCTCAAGCACCAGGGAGCCACAGCCGACGATCCCCAGTCCCGGGCCACCATCCACAACATCGAGGGGATCAGCCGGGCCCTGCTGCGGGCCACGGCGGTGGAGATCAACAAGCTCGAGCGGACGCTCAATTTCCTGGCCACCACCGGTGCCATCACCCCCTTCATCGGCCTGTTTGGAACGGTCTGGGGCATCATGTCCTCTTTCCACATGATCGGTGTCACCGGTTCGGCCAGTCTGGCCGCTGTGGCCCCCGGCATCTCCGAAGCATTGATTGCCACCGCTGCCGGTCTGGCCGCGGCGGTGCCAGCGGTTATCGGCTACAACTACTTCATCAACAAGATCCGGGTGGTGGATTCGGAGATGGAGGACTTCGCGCTGGAGTTCCTTAGCATTTCCGAACGGAATTTCACCTGATTCCACAGCGGGTACGGAAAGCCTATGCGGCACTCCATCGGCAGAAGAGCGCGGGGGGACAGATCCTCCCTCTCCGAGATCAACGTCACCCCCCTTGTCGACGTATTACTGGTACTGCTGATCATTTTCATGGTCACCGCTCCCTTTCTCCAGCAGGGTATCGAGGTCAAACTGCCTCAGACCCAGACCCAGGAGGGCGGGGACGAGAACCGCCTGGTGATCACCGTCGATGAACAGCAGAAGGTATACTTCAATGAAACGGCAGTGAACGTGCACCTGGTGGAGGAACGGCTGCGGGAGCTGGTGGACAGCGGCGCAGGCCCTGTTCCGGCCCGTCAGGTTTACCTCAAGGCGGACCGGACGGTCCCCCACGGGTTTGTCATGCTGGTGATGGACAAGATGCGCCTGGCCGGTGTCACCGATTTCGGCATCGTCACCCAGCCCGATATGACCACCCTGCCCCGGGATGGGGCCGACAGTTCCGTTCCCGCCGATTAGCGGGCCGGGCCGCCCGGCCGCCGGCGGCGGCGGTTCACGTGGACCAGCACATTGACCGAAGAAATGAACATCCTGTTGGAAGAACGGGCGGTAATCGGCCGCACCGGCCGCCCTCTGGCTCTGTTCTTTTCCTGTGCCGTGCACCTGGGCGCCGTGATCTGGTTCGTCTTTCCCAACCTCGGCAATGCCTCGATGAGTGAAGTGGTTTCCGCCCCGGGTTTCGTCCATGTACGGATGGTGAGCGGACCGCCGGCGGAACAGGGGGAGGTCCAGGCCGTGGCCCAGCCCCCTGCAGCACCTCCGCCGGAGCCGGTGAGTGAACCGGCGCCGCGGTTGGTGGAGACCATCCCGGAAAAGAAACCGCCGGTGAAAAAGCCGAAGAAGGAACCGCAACCGACCCCGCCGCCGCAAAAACAGGCAACCACCACCGCGTCGGCCACCGGCAAGTCCGCCACCCCTTCCGGCGCTTCCTCGGAAAGCGTGGGGCTGGGCAGCGGCCCGGGACAGGGCGGGTTGGTGGGCATGGATGGTCTGGATACCAGGTTCAGTTGGTATCTCGACCTGGTGGTCAAGCGGATCAGTGCGGTCTGGCAGGAGCCCTATCTCGACTCCAGGTTTGGCAAAACGTACACGGTGACGGTATACTTCGTTATCCACAGAAACGGATCGTTGAGCGATGTGCGAGTGGAAGAGACCAGCGGGGTCGATATGCTCGATCTCTCGGCGGTACGTTCCATACGGGAAGCCGCCCCCCTTCCCCCACTCCCGCAGGATTTTCGTGGCGACCAGTTGGGTGTTCATTTCTGGTTTGAATACAAGAGGGATTGACGAGTTGATTTCACCACGCGGAATCCGGCACCTCATGCTCCTGTTGCTCGTTCTGGCAGCAGCATTTCCGGTTCCGGCCTCGGCCCAGGATGAGGTGACCATCGGGACGACCCGGCACGGGATCAGCCTGGTCGACATGGCCCTGCCCAAATTCCTCAATCCCTCCGCCGACCCGGCCCTGGCCGCCACCATAGAAGAACTGCGGGAGGTCATCTGGAGCGACCTCGACTTCAGCGGGCTCTTCCAGCTGGTTGACCGCAGGTTCTACGGTTACATCCCGCCATTCAACGTCCAGCGACCGGTCTACGAAGACTGGGAAGGGATCGGGGCCCAGGCCTTCCTCCTCGGTTCGATGCGGACAGCCGGAACGGAACAGGGCGGCCGGACGATCTACTCGGTGGACATGGTCCTCTACGACGTGAAATCGAGGCAGCGGATGCTGGGCAAGAAATATGACAGCTCCCGCCCGCTGCTGCTGGCCCATACCATCGCCGACGAGATCATTCGTCATTACACCGGCACCGCCGGCATCGGAACGAGCAAGATCGCCTTCATCTCCGACCGGGACGGCAACAAGGAACTCTACGTCATGGACTGGGATGGCCGGCGGCAGGTGCGGCTCACCGCCAACCGCAGCCTTGACCTGTCCCCCTCCTGGGACCCTGACGGCAAGCGCATCGCCTATGTTTCCTACAAGCGCGGCAGCCCTGAAATATTTGTCATGGACGCCTATGCCGGTCGCGAGGTGGTGTTTGCCGGGGGCCGTGGGGCCTCTTTCTTCTCCCCGGAGTGGACACCAGACGGGCAGAGCGTCGTCTTCAACTCCAGCCTGGACGGGGAAAGTGAACTCTATATCCGTGCCGGTGAGGGCAAGGAGATGAGGCGGCTGACCTTCAGCCGAGGCATCGACACCTCACCCTCCTTCTCCCCCGACGGCCGGCGCCTGGCCTTCAATTCCAGCCGCACCGGGTCGCCGCAGATCTACATCATGGACGCCGATGGCCTCAACGCCGAGAGGATATCCTTTGGCGAAATGCTCGGCCGCTACAACAGCTGTCCGGCCTGGTCGCCGGATGGTTCGCGGGTCGCCTTCTGCTCCCGCAAGAACGGCTTTTTTCACATGTTCACCATCGACGTGGCCGAAGGACGCATCCGGCGCCTGACCAGCGGTCAGTCGAACAACGAGGAACCAAGCTGGTCCCCGGACGGTCGGCACATCGCCTTCACCTCCGACCGGGGGGGGACGAAGCAGATATTGATCATGAACGCCGATGGTGCCCGGCAGCGGGCGGTGACCTCCACGGGCAACAACTCGTCACCGTCCTGGGCCGGCCGCTGAGTCAACCGCAGTACAACGTCAGCACTTTATTTTTTCAGGAGGTACACGTAGCCATGAACAGAAGTGAAGCACACCGCAACAACGGCCTCTCCGTTTTCCTGATCCTGCTGGTGGTCCTGGCCCTGGTCCTGGTCCCCTCGGGCTGCAAGAAGAAGAGTGCCGAGATGGACGACGACAGCGCATCAGCCGCCCCGGCTGACACGGGCACCGATTCCCGTGAAGACCTGGATTCCGGCGACATCATCGGCATGGGCGACGATTCGCTCAGCGACAGCGACCTTGGCGCTCTGGGCCGCAGCGAAGCTGATCTCAAGGACGTCTATTTCGCTTTTGACCGTTACGACCTGACCATCACCGCCCAGGCCCTGCTGCGGGAGAACGCCGAGTGGCTGCGGGGCAACACCGGCATGAGCATCATCGTTGAAGGCCACTGCGACGAGCGGGGGAGCAACGAGTACAACCTGGCACTGGGTGAGCGCCGCGCCGAGACCGTGAAGAATTTCCTGGTTTCCCTGGGAATCAGCGAATCGCAGATGCGGGCCATCAGCTACGGCGAGGAGATGCCACTCGACCCGGCGAACAACGAGGCGGCCTGGGCCAAGAACCGCCGTGGCCACCTGCTGGTGGTGTCCCAGTAAGGGCGCGGTGCCCAAGACGGCGCTACGCCGTGCAAGGAGGTTTCTGGCTTTGCGGCATATCAACAGAACAGAGAGGTTCCTGACCGGGAGTGTGGCCGTGCTGGCCGTGGTCCTCTGCGGTTTCATTCCTCTGCTCACGGGCTGTGCCCCGAACGAGCAGATCATCCAGATGGAACAGCAGATGGACCGTCTGGCCACCGATGTTGGCGAACTGCAGAAGTCCGGGGCCGCCAAGGACGGCGCCCAGGACCGGGCGCTCCGCCTGCTGGAAGCGCGGATCAACGAGTCACAACAGGAAAATGCCTCGAGGCAGGTCAACACGGAATCGGTGATGAACCAGCTTTCCGCCATCTACTCCAGGATGGATGACCTCGAATCACAGCTGGCCATGTGCAACCAGAAGGTGGAAGTCCTGGGGAGTTCCCTGCAGCGCATGGACCGCCCGGTGAGCACGGTTCCGCCGGAGGGAATCGCCGGTGAGGAGACTTCCCCCGAGACCACCGGCTTCCAGGAAGCCGGGTCCCCGGAAGAACTGTATCGTTCGGCCTTTGCCGATTACCGCCGGGGGAACTACGAGCTGGCCGTGATAGGATTCAAGTCTTTCCTCGAACAGTTCCCCGGCAACAGCACCGCCGGAGATGCCCACTACTGGCTCGGAGAATGCCACTATGCCGACGGGGAATTCGAGCAGGCGATCAAGTCCTACGACCGGGTGATCCAGAACTACCCGCAGAACTCCCACGTCCGTGGTGCCTATCTGAAAAAAGGCTACGCCTATATCGAATCGAACCAGGTGGCCCTGGGAGTTGTACAGCTGTACCACATCATCGACAACTTCCCCGGGACCAGCGAGGCGAATCTTTCGCAGCAGCGTCTGGAGAAGATGGGGTTGCGGCGACCGTAAATGTTGTTGACACGGAGGAAGCGTCTCCCTATAATACGCAACTTGCCGTGAGGTATGCCCGAAAACGACACTGACCAGTGTTTTGCTGACGGAGTTTACGAGAAAAAAATGCCGAGTCACAAATCTTCAGAGAAGCGGATGAAACAAGAAGCGGTGCGGCGCCAGCGCAACCGGTCCCACAGTTCCACCCTACGGACCCAGATCAAGAAACTGCGCACCGCCATTACCGAAGGGGATGCAGCCAAGACCACAGAACTGCTCACCCCCACCACCTCGCTGATCGACAAGTCGGTTCAGAAGGGTGTGATCCACCGCAACGCCGCCGCCCGTTACAAATCGCGTCTGACCAGGCAGGCGACCAAGGTGGGCGACTGACCTGGATCCTGCAGGCCGGGATAAACCGCTGGCGGTTCCCGGCCTGTGGTGTGTACGGAGCGTGATCAGCCCAGCAGCCTGGCGGCCAGGGCGATCATCACCACTTGCGCCATGGTGCGGTCAGTCCGTTTGAGGTGGGCGTCGGCCCAGGCCATGTTGGGAAAGCTTTCCGCCAGCCGGTGGTCATCGAGGCGGCGCACGTCATTCAGCAGTTTCCTGGCAAGCCATGGCGGGAGGCCCAGTGTTCCCGGCAACCGTGATTCGCTGCCATCTTCCTCCAGGGCCGCCCGAACCGCCATCAGCCGCCGGTAGTGCCCGGCGATCAATCCCAGCAGCGGTATCGGCTCTTCCCCGCTCCCCATCAGCCGGCCCAGAAGCTTCAGGGCTTCCTGCTTTTCCCCCTGGGCCAGAAGCGGGGGTAGTGCGAACACCGATTCTGACGCCGTCCGCTGGAGCAGTTCCTCCAGCCGGTCCACGGTGACCGGTTCTTCGCTGCCGGCGTGGAACAATTCCACCTTCACCAGCTCCGCCTGCAGCCGGTGCAGGTCAGCGCCGAGGTATTCGATCAGGGTTTCCGCCGCTCCCGGGCCCAGGGCCATCCCGCGCTTCTGGAAATACTGCTCGACCCAGGTCACCAGTTGACGGTCACCAGTGGGCGTGAATGACCGGCTCAAGCCGGCTGCTTTTTCCAGATTTTTTATGTATTTCTTTTTTCGTTCCGGCTTGGCACCATAACAGAGTATCAGGCAGGTGTCCGGCGAGGGGTCCGAGAGGTAGGTGTCCGTCAACTCGCTGATGAAATTCCACTTCCACTTTTCCATCCGCTTGAGCACCACCAGGCGCCTGGGGGACATCACCGGCAGACGGTTGGCCGAGGCGGCCACCTCTTCAGGCTCCACCTCGTCAGCGTGGAGAATCTCCAGGTCAAAGGGCCGCGCCTCCTCGTCGGAGAAGGCCTCGATACACTTCTCAACCTCCTTCTCCATCATGAAGCGGTCTTCGCCGTGGAAATAGGTCACCGGCGGGAGATCGGCGCCGGTCTGACCCTCACTGCTCACTAGAAGCCCTCCAGAACCGCGGTGACCAGGCTCTCGGCAAAATCCTCGGCCAGTTCTTCGAGGGTTTCCCGTTCACGGGGGGAGAAGGTGGTGTTGGCGTCATCGGGGAAGTCGTAGCTGTCGTGGAACTCGAAATACTTGTTCTCGTACAGGATCCGGTTGTCCACCAGGTCGGCCAGGGCCACCTTGACCCTGACGAACACCTCGTAGGACGTGGCTTGTCCCGGTTCGCTGAACGAGGTGGGGATGGCATAGTACGAGGAGATTTCACCGATCATCACCGCATCGACACCGGTTTCCTCGGGAACAACCTCGAAATCACCCCGGGTGATCAGTTCGTCGATCACGTGGCCGGTGAAGATCTGTTCCAGGCGGAACTTCCGTGTGTTGTTCTTGAACATGGGCACACCGATGGTATTGATATGGTCTGGGAGAAACGTGCCCCGCCCCACCAGGGCATAGCCGCAGCCCAGTGACGGGCCCAACAGGATCGCGGCGGCCAGCAGCCAGAGGCAGGCATGGGTGGCGGTCCGCTTTATCATCGCTGTTTCACTCCTGGTCCCCCAACTCGATCCTCACCGCACCATCCTGGCGTGGAGGGAAATGTACCTGCGTCATCTGTGAACCCACCACCACTCCCCCGCTGTAAAAAACCAGTCGATATTCACCCTCCTCCAGATCGGTGAAGGAGAAAGTCCCATTGCGCACCGGGGCCACCAGGGGTTCCCGGACCCCGGATACCAAGGACGGGAAAAGGTGCACCTCATCCGGGGCACGGACCGTGCTGCCGGCCCGCGCGATGACCTGCCCGATGAAAGCGGGCCGGTACTGCACCGGATGGTTCCGCCGGACGGACATCCCCTCCCGGGCCTCGAGGGTCGGCAGCACGTCGGTTTTGACGATCATCCCCCCCCGTTCCAGGAGCCGCACAAAGGTGCTCTCCGGATCGTTCAGTCCCTTGCCAATTCCGGGGAAGCGGGCCGGGAAGGGATCGGGTTCGGGGGGCGCCTCCAGGTCGAACACCAGGTAGCGGGGGCTGACAAAATTGACCGAGCGGAAGGGATCGGAGAAGATCCAGCCCTGCCCGGGGTAGTAGACTTCGATCCAGCGGTGCAGGCCTTCCTGCCCCAGACTCGACTCCCGGGATTCGATGCTGGTGGTGGCCCCGGTCACCGAACCCGGGGCGAGGAAGCCCCGGACACCACGGGCCGGGATTCCCACCTCGCGGAGCAGGGCCACGGCCAGCTCCGAGGCGCCCACGCAGTTGCCGGCGCCCTGCCGCCAGACCTCACGCGGCTTGACGGGCACACCGGGGCCTGTGCGGTAATCGATGGCTCCGGAGACCCAGCAGAGCACCCGGTTCACGGCCTGGTACTGGGTCCGGCAGGAACAGGTCAAACTGCGGGCGAGGGCTGTCAGGTCGAGCACGGTTGCGGAAGAGGCGGCGTAGACCGCGGCTTCCGGCGGTATTGAACCGGGCTGGGGCGGAAAGACGGCGCGGCTGTCCAGGTCTCCCTGCCGGCTGTGCACCATCACCCGGCGGGACACCGGGTCCACCCCCTGAATTTCGAGGGAGTAGCCGCTGTTCTCGTAAGGCATACAGTATGGCGCACCCTTGACGGACGAGACGTCGTAGAGTGCCCACTGCTCGCCCTGTACCACCACCGGCGGGGAGAGCTTGACCGCCGGGTACAGGGGATGCGAAAAAACGGTCAGGAGGACCATGACGGTCAGACAGACCGTAACGGGTCCGGCCCCGGGGCGGGAACAGCGGGATTCGGTTTCAAGCGCTTTCATCTTCAGCCGAGGACTCCCTGGCCGAGCTTCCAAGGTGGTCGCGAAATATGTGATCGAGGATTCCGTTGACAAACCGGCCCGATTCCACGGTGCCGTATCTTTTGGCCAGCTCCACCGCTTCGTCGATCACCACCGCCGGCGGTGTGGGGTCGGAATAGAAGCGGGATTCGAAGACCGCCAGCCGCAGGATGTTTCGGTCGACGGCCGACATGCGGTCAAGGCGCCAGTTATCTGCACTGGCCGTGATCAGCAGATCCACTGCTGCCAGATTGCCCAAGGTTCCGCCGACCAGTTCTTCGGCAAAAGCTCGCACGCCTTCACGCGGTTTATCGGGCAGCCTGTTTTCTGAATCCTCATCCGTCCCGGCAAGAAGGCTGGCCCCTCCCTCTTGACGGCGTTGGAACATGGACCAGAAATCGTCGAAGGCATCGCCGGCGTCTCCGGCCCCGTTCACGTCTCTGTGAAACAGCGCCTGAAGCGCAAATTCACGAGCCAGTCGTCGCTCAGTCTTCATCTGGCAGCCTGTTCCGGTCCCGCATCACGTGGCGGAGTCGGCCTCCCGCAGGAGGTTTGCCATCTCGATGGCGGCGAGGGCGGCGTCGAAGCCCTTGTTGCCCGACTTCGAACCCGCTCTCTCAATGGCTTGCTCCAGGGTATCGGTGGTGATCACGCCGTAGGAGATGGGCATACCCGAATCGAGCATCACCTGGGCGATCCCCTTGGTCATCTCCGCCGCTATGTAATCGAAATGCGGTGTGGCCCCGCGGATCACGGCCCCCACGCAGACGATCGCGTCATACTTTGCGCTGGCCGCCAGGTGCTTCGCCATCAACGGCACTTCGAAGGAACCGGGCACGCGGAACGCCTTGATGTCCTTCTCCAGCGCCCCGTTCCGCTTCAGGCAGTCGAGGACACCGGCCAGCAGACGGTCGCTGATAAAACTGTTAAACCGGCTCACCACCACGGCAAATCGAAGCCCCTTGGCGTTCAAACCTCCCTCGATTACCTTCTGTGCCATCGTATCGCCCTCCATGCCGGCCGCCAACGGCCGTTCAGGTTCGGTTAAATTCGCGTGCCCGCAAGATAGGCCGCGAAGCGCTGGTCGATTTCCGTTTGCTCCAGCCTTTTCAGCCGGTCGAGGCTGAAGTCCTCCACGGTGAAGGAGGCCATCACCGTACCATAGGCCACCGCCCGGCGGAAGGAGGCTTCGTCGCCGGTCCCATCGCGGTCAAGAGCGCCGATAAAGCCTCCGGCGAAGGTGTCACCGGCCCCGGTGGGATCGATAACCGTCTCCAGCGGGAATGCCGGTGCGCCGAAGAAGCCGTCGGGGCCGCAGACCAGCACCCCGAACTCACCCCGCTTGACCACCACCCTCCGGGGGCCCAGTGTATCGCGGATCACCCGGGCGGCACGAACCGTGTTGGTTTCTCCGGACAGGCTGCGGGCCTCGGCCTCGTTGAGCAGCAGGATGTCCAGACGCGGGAGCAGCTCCAGCAAAGCGTCGCGCTTGCCTTCGATCCAGAAGTTCATGGTGTCGCAGGCGGTGACGGCCGGCTTCTCCATCTGGTCCAGCACCTGCAGTTGCAGTTCCGGGTCGATGTTGGCCAGGAAAAGGGTGGAGATGGAACGGTAGGCCTCGGGCAGATCGGGGGTGAACGTCTCGAAAACGTTGAGCCGGGTGTCCAGGGTCTCGGCCTCGTTCATGTCCCCCTGGTAGCGCCCGCTCCAGTGAAAGGTCTCCCCTTTCTCGGTCACCAGTCCGGCCAGGTCCACCCCCCGGCCCTCGAGGAACCGGCGGTCCTGCCGGGCAAAATCATCCCCCACCACGGCCACCAGGCTGACATCAGAGAAATAGCTGGCGCAGGTGGAAAAGTAGGTGGCCGATCCGCCAAGAACCCGTTCCCGCACGCCGAACGGTGTTTCAACAGAGTCGTAGGCCACGGAACCGACAACAAGGATGCTCACATCTCACTCCATATTCAGTTCAGGTAGTTTCCGATAATCGGGGCCAGCCGTTCCCGCACCTCGGCGGTGACCTCCCCGGGACTGGTTATAATGGCGTTTTCCAGGGCCCGGCCGCAGCCGCAGGTCATTTCATCCGGGAGTTCGGCCACCATTTTGGCGATAAGACCGCGGGCGAACTCGGCGTTCTGGTTGAGGTAGCCGATCAGCGTTTCCACCGACACCGGCTCCTCCTCCTCCAGCCAGCAGTCGTAGTCAGTGACCATGGCCACCGTCAGGTAGCAGATTTCCGCTTCCCGGGCCAGCCGGGCCTCGGTGGAATTGGTCATCCCGATGACGTCGAGGCCCCAACTGCGGTAGAGCCTCGATTCGGCCCTGGTGGAGAAATGCGGTCCCTCCATGTTGAGATAGGTTCCCCCGAGGATCACCTTGCGTTCCAGGCCGCTACTGCAACGGTGGGCCAGCTGCTGCAACTGGGGACAGATCGGGTCGGCCATGGAAACGTGGGCCACGAGACCGTCCCCGAAAAAGGTGCTCACCCGTTTGCTGGTGCGATCGATGAACTGGTCCGGCAGCACGATGGTTTCCGGGGGCAGTTCCTCCTTGAGGCTGCCCACGGCCGAGGCGGAGATGATCCGCTTCACACCCAGCTGTTTGAACCCGAAGATATTTGCCCGGTAATTGAGTTCCGAGGGCATCAACCGGTGACCCCGTCCGTGCCGGGCCAGAAACGCCACCCGCACACCGGACAGGGAGCCGATGAAGTAGCTGTCCGAGGGCTCACCAAATGGTGTGGAAAGGCGTATTTCCTCGACATTTTCGAGGCCGTCCATACCGTAAAGCCCGCTGCCGCCGATCACGCCCACACTGGCCTGTTCCATGGGGTTTACCTCCGTCCCAAGTGGTCTTGATCATAGCACTCATGTTATACTTTTTCCACTGACTTAGACACTCTCAGGGGGGAGATGACATGACCACCGTGGCGCTGAGCCATGACCGGGGCCTGGCCGCCCTGCCCTTTGATCTGGATGATGGAGCGGTGATCAACCGCTTCACCGCCGCCGTACGGAAATCGCTGGACCTGCTGCAGTGGGGCCCCGTCTGCCGTGGCAGATCGGTGCTGATCAAACCGAACCTGGTGCGTACCTTCGAGGGAAAACCGGGCAACACCACCGATCCCCGGGTGCTGCTGGGGCTGGTACTGGTGCTCAAGGATTTCGAACCGGCACGGATCATGATCGGCGAGAACCCGGGCTGCGGAGTCTCCTCGGCCTCCGGTTTCCACGACTCGGGCTGCGAAAGGATCGCCGCCATCACCGGGGCCGAACTGGTGCCCTTCGACTCCGTGCCCTGCCGCACGGTGGAGATCCCCGGCGGCCTGCTGCTGGACAAGGCCGCCATTCCCGGGCCCTGGCTCGATGCCGACCTGGTGATCAACCTGCCCAAGATGAAGACCCACCTCCACGCCGGCGTCTCCCTGGGGATCAAGAACCTCCACGGCATCCTCGTCGACGAGGACCGCTACTTCTTCCACCGGGTGGACGTGCACCAGAAAATGGTGGACCTGCTCAAGATTCGGACACCGGACCTGACCCTGGTGGACGGGGTGCTGGCCATGGAAGGCCAGTCGCCCTTCTTCGGCCGCGAGCGGGAAATGGACCTGCTGGCAGCCGGCACCGATCCGGTGGCGGTGGACGCGGTGGCCTGCACCACCATGGGTTTCGAACCAGACGAGATCAGCATTATCCGCCTGGCCGGAAACCAGGGGCTGGGAGAAATGCGTCTGGATCGGATCCAGCTCCTTGGCGCGCAACTTGACGAGGTCAGCGCCCGCTTTCGCCGCGGAGTGATCAGTTCCGCCGGGGCCTATCCCGGCATCACGGTTATCGAGCTGGGGGCCTGTGACGGCTGCCTCTCCAGTGTGCGCCACTCCCTCGACCGGCTGCACTACGAGGGCCTGATCGAGGAACTGGCCCCGTTCACCGTGGTCACCGGCGCGCCCTGCCGGAAACTGCCGGCCGTGCTGCAGCAGGCTGGAAACGAGGGCGACATCTGGTTCATGGGCGACTGCACCCCGTCAATGATCTACGAACAGTCCACCCGCACCTCCCGGGGCCATTATGTTCCCGGCTGCCCGCCCCACTCCTTTGACCTCTACAAGAGGATCACCGGCAACCGCTGATGAACATCCTGCTGGTGGAACCCTTTTCCGAAGGCTCCCACGCCGCCTGGGCCGAGGGCTACCAGCGCCACAGCCGCCACCGCGTTGAACTGCTGACCCTCACCGGACGCTTCTGGAAGTGGCGGATGCACGGCGGTGCCGTCACCCTGGCCCAGCGCTTTCTCGAATCGGATTTCTGCCCGGACCGTATCCTGGCCAGCGACATGTGCGACCTGGGCACCTTCCTCGCCCTGACCAGGGAACGCACCGCCCGCCTGCCCACGGCGGTCTACTTCCACGAGAACCAGTTGAGCTACCCCTGGTCCCCTGACGACCCGGATCCGGCCGCCGGCCGTGACCGGCACTACGGTTTCATCAACTACACCACCGCCCTGGCCGCGAACCGGCTCTACTTCAACTCCAGCTATCACATGGAGAGCTTTCTCGGTGCGCTGCCCGAATTTCTGTCCGCTTTCCCCGACCATCCGGACCTTCACCGGATCGATGAATTGAGAGAGAAGAGTCGCGTCCTTCATCTTGGTCTGGAACTGGCCGGCCTTGATCAATACCGGCCGGAATCAGGAGAACGTGACGGTCCCCCACTGGTGCTCTGGAACCACCGCTGGGAGTATGACAAGAATCCGGACGATTTCTTTTCGGTTCTGGAGGAGATCAGCGGACAGGGGATCCCCTTCCGTCTGGCGGTGCTCGGAAAAAGCTACGGCGAACGGCCCGCGGTCTTTGAGCGGTCGCGTTCCACCCTGGGCCGCCACCTGGTTCACTTCGGGCATGCGGAGTCACGGGCCGACTACGCCAACTGGCTCTGGAAGGCCGATCTGCTGCCGGTGACCTCGAATCAGGACTTTTTCGGTGCATCAGTTGTGGAGGCCATGTATTGCGGTGCACGCCCCCTCCTGCCCCGTCGCCTGGCCTACCCCGAACTTCTGCCGGCACATCTGCACCCCTCCTGTTTTCATGACAGCACCCCCGAACTGGCGGAGATGCTGGCCCGGTCGCTCACAACACCGCCATCGGGTGACCTGACCGCCACGCTCTCCGCAGCAGCGGCGGGCTTTGACTGGCGGACAATGGCTGCGGTCTACGACAGGGAGTTCGATTCGCCCGCCGGGTAACCGGGATCCAGCGGTCCAAGGTTGCGCGTTTCCCCCCCGGGGAATACAATAAATTTTTCCAGCGAGTTCACACAGCAAACCCTTCGAGCCGTCAACGTGCCACGGAGTTTTGACCATGACTGCCGATAGAGCCAAAGAACCATACCACCCGGCCAACAAAGTTCGCTTCGTCACCGCCGCCTCGCTCTTTGACGGGCACGACGCCAGCATCAACATCATCCGCCGCATGCTGCAGGCCGGTGGGGCCGAGGTGATCCACCTGGGCCACAACCGCTCGGTGGCCGAGATCGTCGACGCCGCGGTGCAGGAAGACGTGCAGGGCATCGCGGTGAGCTCCTACCAGGGCGGACACCTGGAGTTTTTCAAGTACATGGTGGACCTGCTCAAGGAGCGTAGGGCTTCCCATATCCTGGTTTTCGGCGGAGGCGGAGGGGTGATCATCCCCGAGGAGATCGAGGAACTGGAAGCCTACGGCGTGGCCAAGATCTTCTCTCCCGAGGACGGTCGCTCCCTGGGGCTGCAGGGAATGATCAACCAGATGCTGGAAGCCTGCGATTTTCCCCTGGCCACCGAGCCGGCCAAGTGGTTCGACAACGCCCTGGAGCGCGACCCCCAGGCCGTTGCCCGGCTGCTGACCTGCCTCGAGGACTCCGATGATCCCGACCGGCAGCTGTTCGGCGACACGGTCCGTTCCTGGATCGAGGAGCAGCAGCCCGGGGTGGTGCCGGTGGTGGGCATCACCGGTACCGGCGGTTCGGGAAAAAGCTCGCTCACCGACGAGCTGGTTCGCCGCTTCCTCGCCGATTTCTCCGGCACGTCCGTGGCCATCCTCTCGGTTGACCCCTCCAAGCAGCGCACCGGCGGCGCGCTGCTTGGTGACCGGATCCGCATGAACTCGGTGAGCACCTCCATGCCGCTGGGCAACCCCCGGCTCTACATGCGCAGCCTGGCCACCCGCACGGCCAACAGCTCCATCAGCCATTCGCTGGGCGACGCGGTCAAAGTGGCGAAAGCAGCCGGTTTCGACCTGGTGATCCTGGAAACCGCCGGCATCGGCCAGTCCGACGCCGAAGTGGTGGAACTGGTGGATGTGGCCGTCTACGTCATGACCTCGGAATACGGCGCCTCGACCCAGCTGGAAAAGATCCAGATGCTCGATTTCGCCGACCTGGTGGTACTGAACAAGTTCGAGAAGCGGGGATCCCAGGACGCTTTGCGGGACGTGCGCAAGCAGTACCGCCGCAATCACCTGCTCTGGGAAACACCCGATGAGCAGTTGCCTGTCTACCCCACCATTGCCAGCCAGTTCAACGACCCGGGGACCAACCGCTTCTATTCGCGGATGGTGGCCGCCGTGGCGGAAAAGACCGGCGTCGACTGGTCCACCGCCGCCGTTGAGTATGATGCCGATCCGCAGAAGGTGACCATCATTCCCCCCGACCGGCAGCCCTATCTCTCCGAGATTACCCAGAACAACCGGGAACAGCGGCGCTGGATCGAGGAGCAGGCGGAGATCGCCCGGCAGCTCTACCAGCTGGACGGGGCCCACCGGGTACTGGCAGCCCACGAAGGGGAGAAGGAACTGAAAATCTCCAGCGAGGACGGTCAGGGCAGTGTGGAGATCCGCCGCCGTACGGTTTCTCCAGACGCACTGCAGGCCATCGAGGGAGAGATGGCCGAACTGGAGAAAGGCCTGGCACCACAGTGCCGCGAACTGCTGGACAACTGGCCAAAGGCGGTGGAGGCCTACCGCCAGGAAAAGATGGTGACCAGGGTCCGCGACCGGGAGATCGTCACCGAGCTGTTCAGCACGTCCCTTTCCGGCCTGAAAATACCCAAGGTGGCCCTGCCCCGCTACCGCGACTGGGGTGACATCCTCGGCTGGATTCTGCTGGAAAACCTGCCCGGGGCTTACCCCTTCACCGCCGGGGCCTTCCCCTTCCGCCGGGTGGGCGAAACACCGACCCGGATGTTTGCCGGCGAAGGGACACCGGAGCGCACCAACCACCGTTTCCACTACCTGGCCACCGGCCAGCCGGCCACTCGCCTTTCCACCGCCTTCGACTCGGTGACCCTCTACGGCGAGGACCCGGACGAACAGCCCGACGTCTACGGCAAGGTGGGCAACTCCGGGGTCTCCATCTGTACCCTGGACGACGCCAAAAAGCTCTACTGCGGATTTGATCTCTGCGCCGCCAACACCTCGGTGTCCATGACCATCAACGGCCCGGGGCCGATGATCCTGGCCATGTTTTTCAACACCGCCATCGACCAGCAGGTGGAGCTGCACCTCCGCCGCACCGGCGGGTGGGAGGAGGCACACAAGACCATCGCCAGGCGGTTTGCCGATCTCGACATTCCCCGGCCGGTTTACCGCGGCCAGGATCGCCCCGAGGGGGACCGCGCCCTGGGCCTGGGCACCCTGGGCATCAGCGGGGACCAGTTGCTGGACGCCGAGACCTACGGACGCATTCGGGAAGCGACGGTGAAAGTGGTCCGGGGCACCGTGCAGGCCGATATCCTCAAGGAGGACCAGGCACAGAACACCTGCATTTTTTCCACCGAGTTTGCCCTGCGGATGATGGGTGACATCCAGCAGTATTTCATCGACCACTCCGTGCGCAACTACTACTCGGTCTCCATCAGCGGCTACCACATCGCCGAGGCCGGGGCCAATCCCATCTCCCAGCTGGCCTTCACCCTTTCCAACGGGTTTACCTACGTCGAGTACTACCTCAGCCGGGGGATGGAGATCGACAAATTCGCCCACAACCTCTCGTTCTTCTTCTCCAACGGCATCGACCCCGAATACGCGGTGATCGGCCGGGTGGCCCGGCGCATCTGGTCCACGGCGATGAAGCACAAGTACGGCGCCGGTTCCCGGAGCCAGAAGCTGAAGTATCACATCCAGACCTCGGGCCGCAGCCTGCACGCCCAGGAGATCGACTTCAACGACATCCGCACCACTCTCCAGGCACTCTACGCCCACTACGACAACTGCAATTCGCTGCATACCAACTCATACGACGAGGCGATCACCACCCCCACCGAGGAATCGGTTCGCCGGGCCGTGGCGATCCAGATGATCATCGACCAGGAACTGGGTCTGGCCAAGAATCAGAACCCGATCCAGGGGGCGTTCATCATCGAGGAACTCACCGACCTGGTGGAGCAGGCCGTGCTGGAGGAGTTTGACCGGATCAGCCGCCGCGGCGGGGTGCTGGGAGCGATGGAGACCCAGTATCAACGGGGCAAGATCCAGGAAGAGTCGATGTACTACGAGCACCTCAAGCATTCCGGCGAGCTGCCCATCATGGGGGTGAACACCTTTCTCCGGCCGGCCAACCTGGCCCAGAGCGAGGCCCAGCCCACCGAGCTGATCCGCTCAACCCCCGCCGAGAAGGAGCAGCAGCTGAACACTGTCATCGCCTTCCGTGACGCGAATGCCGCCCATGGCGATGACGCCCTCATCCGGCTGCGGACAACCGCCCGGGAGAAGGGCAACCTCTTCGCCGAGTTGATGGAAACAGTCAAATACTGTTCGCTGGGCCAGATCTCCCACAGCCTGTTCGGTGTGGGCGGCCGCTACCGGCGGAACATGTGAACCGGGGGCCAGCGATGAGCGAACCAGCGGGCTGCCGGCGATCGGTCCTGATCCACTACAGTGAAATCGGCCTCAAGGGCGGTAACCGGAAATTCTTCGAGCGGATCTTCCGGGAAAATATACAGCGCACCCTTGTTGGCACCGGCCATGGCGGCCTGGAGTGGCGCCGCGGCCGCTTTGTCCTCAACATTCGTGAGGATTCCCTCACCGAGGAAATCCTCAAACGCCTGGCCCGCGTCCCCGGGGTTGCGTATTACGCCCTGGCGGTGCACGTGGATCTCGATGAAAACCTCACCGCGGTCACCGCGGCTGCGGTGGATCTCTGCCGCGGCGACGATGTTCGTTCCTTCCGCATCGCCACCCGGCGTTCGGTGAAGAGCTTTCCCCTGACGTCCAGCGACGTGAATGCACAGGTGGGGGCGGCGGTGGTGGCCGCCACCGGCTGGTCGGTTGATCTGGGCGGACCGGACCTCACCTGCCACATCGAGATCTTCGACCGCTGGGCGCTGGTCTACACCAACCGGATGGAAGGCGTGCGGGGGTTGCCGGTGGGAACCAGCGGCAAGGCCGTCTCGCTGATCAGCGCCGGCATCGATTCACCGGTGGCGTCCTACCGGATGATCTGCCGCGGTTGCCGAGTTTTCTATGTTCACTTCCACAGCATGCCCTACACCGGCCAGGAAAGCGTGGAACAGGCCGCCGGGCTGGCGAGCTGCCTCGCCGATATGCAGAACGGCGCCCGTCTGTATCTTGTCCCCTTTGCCGAAGTCCAGCAGTTGATCATCGCTTCCACACCGCCGGACCTCCGGGTCATCCTCTACCGCCGCTCCATGCTCCGTATCGCCGAGCGGGTGGCCCGGCGGCACCGGGCCAAGTGCCTGGTCACCGGGGAGAGCCTGGGCCAGGTGGCCTCCCAGACTCTGGAAAACATCGCGGCCATCGAGGATGCGGTCAGCCTCCCCATTCTTCGTCCGCTGATCGGCCACGACAAGGAATCGATCATTCGCGAGGCGCGGCGGATCGGCACCTACGACCTCTCCGTCGAGCCCCACGACGACTGCTGCAGCTATCTGTTGCCCAAGCGGGTAGAGACCCGCGCCGACCTGGAACGGGTCCGGGACGCCGAATCCGCCATGGGCGAACAGCTATCCGAACTGGAAGAGCGGTCTCTGTCCGATGCTGAAGTGCGGGTCATCCTCCCACCCTGGACCCCGGCCAAGGACAGGAATGAGCCGTCTTGACGAACCAGTGGGCTGGAGCTATAGTGGGCGCGTTTTGGATCTGTTTCATCGGGCTTGAGTTATCTCACGAAGATAACGTGGTTTATCGTTGGCGATAATTCCCGGGTTGTCGCCGGCGCGGTGCCAGGGCCAGCGCTTTTGAAGGAGGTTTCCAGCTTCATGAAGGGCGTAAAAATAACCGGCATCGGCACCTACCTGCCCGCCCGGGTGGTGGATAATGACGAACTGTCTCTGGACCTGCAGCGTCGCGGCGAAAAGATCCAGGGCGACCACCAGCGGAAAAAAGAGGCCTGGTCCACAGCCGTAAACCAGCTGGACGGCGAGGCCCGGGAACTGGCCCGGGAGCAACTGGCCCGTTCGGAGAAGGTTCTGCAGGATTTTGCGGAGAACGCTGTGCAGTTCGAAACCTCGGACAAGTGGATACGAAAACGGACCGGCATCAACCGGCGTCACGTCGCTGCGGAGAACGAGAACGTTTCCGACCTGGCCGCGGCGGCGTCACTCAACGCCCTGGCCATGGCTGGCCTCACCCCCCAGGATATCGACTTCATCGCCCTGGGCACGGTGAGTTCGGAAAATTGGACTTCACCTCCCACCGCCTCCCGGATCCAGGACAAACTGGGGATCAAGATCCATCTTGACCAGGGTCTGAAGCAGGTGATGATCTTTGACCTGGAAGCGGCCTGTACGACCTTCCCCACGGTGCTCAGCCTGGGCTACAGCCTGGTGAGCAGCGGTGTGGCCGGCCGGGGCCTGGTGATCGGCGCTGACATCATGACCAGGACCATGGATTATGACAGCCGCAACACCTGCATCCTGTTCGGCGACGCCGCCTGCTGCATGGTTCTCGAAAGCTGCCCGGAGGACCAGAGCAACTTCCTCGGCCCGCAGGGTTTCTTTTTTGGATCCGACGGTGCCCACGCCGACAAGATTGTGGTTCCGGCCGGTGGCTCCGCCGAGGAACTGATCGGCGAATCCCTCTGGAACCCGTTCAACAAGCGGAACAAGATTTTGATGCACGGGCGGGCGGTCTACGAAGACATCGTTCCCCTGGTGGCCAACCGGGTGATTCCCGAAACAGTGGCCAAGGCCGGCCTGTCCAGCGCCGACATCGACTTCATCGTGCTGCACCAGGCCAACATGAAGATGAACCAGGCCATCGAGAAGAGACTGCAGAAGGCGGGATACCAGTCGATCATCTACCACGCTATCGCCGACTATGCCAATACCACGTCGGCCACCCAGGGCCTGGCGTTGTACGACGCCCATATGGAAGGGGTGCTCAAACCGGGGATGCTGGTTCTCGACTGCGCCTTCGGCGGCGGCTACACCTGGGGCTCAGCCCTTTTCCGCTGGCCGGAACTGCCCCGCTGACCTCCATTCCAGCAGACACCCGGCAGGGATTTATTTCTCTTCGGCAGGAGTATCATCCGCCGCTTCCGCCTCACCCTCTTCCGCAGGTCGGACACTGAAGAAGACCAGGTTGGTATCTCCGTAGCGCCGGGTGTCGGTAACCCGAAAGGGGTTCGGCAGGTCACCGGGGTCAAAATCGATTCGCCGGGCCGGTCGCTCCATGACCACCAGCAGGTCGGGGTTCTTCTTGTGCCAGTGGGTCCGGGCCACGCACTTTATCAGATCGAGGTGGTTTTCGATGGCGTAGGGCGGGTCCACATAGACGATGGTGGGGGGCGTCTGATTCGATTTTTTGGCCTGATCGCAGAAGTCGGCGAAAAGTCCGGTCCAGATGTCGAACTGGTTGGCAAAACTGCACCCGGTGGCGTTGGAGCGGATCACCAGCTCCACCTTGCGCGAGGATTCCACAAAAAGCACGCGCTCGGCTCCGCGGCTCAGGGCCTCGATGCCCATAGCGCCGGTGCCGGCGAAGAGGTCGTAGAACATGGCCCCTTCGATCTGCGGGCCGATGATGTCAAAGAAGGCTTCCCGGACCTTTTCCGCCGTGGGCCGCACACCCATACCCACCGGGGTGCGGATCATCCGTCCCCGCGCCTCGCCGCCGCAGATCTTCAACAGGTTCTGAGCCCCCCCGGACTGCTGCTGCTGAGGCTGCTGCCCCCGCTGCGGATTGCCGGGCATGGCACCCCGTTTGGCGTGTCCACCGGCCTGGCCTTTACCCCCATCGGGGCGCGGTCCACGCCGCCGGTTCCTGCCGTCGTTCCTGCCGTCGTTCCTTCTGTTGTTCATCGTCCTCCAGCCTTTACCCGTTACCGGAATGGCTTCTACTGTGGTACCCGATATTCAGTCTGCGTCCAGCCCCGACCGCCTGAAGGCCGTCGCCCGCGCCATGGTCAGCAACCGACCTTCGGCTGCCGGAAAAACCGTACGGTATTCCGGAGCCCCGGCCTGCCGGCGCCCGGTCAGTTCCCCTCCGCCCCGGAGCCGGAAATCTTCCTCGGCAATATGAAATCCGTCATCAGATGAGACGAGCACGGCCAGCCGACTGGCGGCCTCACCCTTTGTATCGTCCATCGAACGCAGGAGGATGAATTGTCCCGGCCATTTTCCACGGCCGATTCGGCCCCGCAGCTGGTGCAGCTGGGAGAGGCCGAAGCGCTCGGGTTCGAGGACAATCATCACCGTGGCCCGGGGAACATCCAGCCCCACCTCCACCACGGTGGTGGTTATCAGCAAACAGATATTTCCGCGCTGAAAACCGTCCATCACCTCCCGCGACTCGTCCAGGCCCATACCGCCGTGGAGCAGCCCCGCGGGATAGCGGGACAGGCGGCCGGTCTGAAATTTGCGGTACACGGTTTCTGCAGCGCGTTTCTGCCCTCCGCGGTCATGAACCGTGGGGCAGACCACAAATCCCTGGCGGCCGGCGGTGAGTTCTTGTTCGAGCAAGTCCAGGGCGTGTGCGGCCTGGTCCGGTTCGAGGCAGAGGGTGCTGACGTCCCGCCGCCCCAGGGGTAACTCCCTGATACGGGACAATTCCATGTCCCCGCAGAGTCGCAGACCCATGGTTCGCGGAATGGGCGTAGCCGAAATCACCAGCAGGTCGGGGTTGGTTCCCTTTGATCGGAACTGTTCCCTCTGTCCGACACCAAAACGCTGCTGTTCGTCAACCACGGCCAGGGAGAGATCCCGAAACACCACCGACGAAGTGAGCAGCGCGTGGGTTCCGATGGCGATCAGCGGTTCGGGGCCGGCCAATCTGGATTTCAGCTCCCGGCGCCGACGAGCATCGCTGCCGCCGGTTACCAAGATAATCCGTTCGGCCAGTTTGCGCAAGGGCTGTTTTGCCGGCGCCGATCGGAGCAGCTGCTCCAGCCGGTGGAAATGCTGCCAGGCCAGGGCCTCGGTGGGGGCCATCAGGGCGGCCTGCCGGCCGCCGGCTACGGCGTGAAAGAGCGCGGCATAAGCCACCACGGTTTTCCCGCATCCCACCTCCCCCTGCAGCAAACGCCGCATGGGGTGGGGCTGACCCTGGTCGGCGACGATATCGGCAATGGCCAATCGCTGTTCAGCGGTGAGCCGAAATCCGGTAAGGCCCTCCACCGCGTTCTGCAGGTTTGAACTGTCCTGCAGCGGGTTGCTCCCGCCGTCGATCATTTTTTTGCGACTGGCCAGTCGCCGCCGTTTTTTTTCAGCCAGCAACTGCTGCTGAAGGTAGAGTTCCTCGAAGGCCAGCCCGTGCTGCCAGATGGAACCCCTGGCGTTGAGTTGTGACGGATCCGCCCCGTTCGGAGGGCAGTGAATGCCGCGAAACAGTTCGCTTCGCCGGGGGAATCCGTGAGCTTTCAGGGCTCCGGCCGCCGACGTTTCCGCCGGGTGGAACCCCGTCTGGAAGATCCGGTGGAGCGCGGTCCGGATCACCCGCGATCCCACGCCACCCACCCGGCGGTAGACCGGCACGATGCGGCCCAGGTGGGGCCCTGGTTGCAGGATGCCCTCATCTCCCCGGTCCTCCTCCAACTCGGGATTGTCCAGCAGCAGGCCGCTCCCCTTGCCCGAACTGTCCGCCACCACCTGCCCGAAACAGCAATACGACTTCCCGGCTTCGATGGACCGGGCACGGAAAGGCTGGTTCAGCCAGCGGAGGGTCACGACGGTGCCATGGCTGTCCTCGGCCACGGCCTGCAAGCGGTGCAGACGACCGCCCCGCCCGGTGCGCCCCTGGTCCACCGATTTCACCGTGAGGCGAAAGAGGCGTTTCCCGTCAACCGCAGCAAGCGGGACCGGCTCTCGCTTGTCCTCATAACGCAGGGGCAGGTGGAAAAGAAGATCCTCCACAGTGTTCAGCCCGGCATCGCGGAGTGCCACCGCCCGCTTTGGTCCGATACCCTGCAGGCGGTCCACCGGGCTTTCGGCTCTTGTCTCGTCCCTGCTCAATGTGCTAATTTTTCCTTCGAATTCACCAGATGAGGAATCACCATGAACAGAGCGGCCGCCACAGCCTTCCTTCAGCCCCCCTTGCGGAGAGGGGTGACACTGACAGTCGCCCTTTCGCTGCTCTGGTTGCTGACCGCGCTGCCGGCGAGCTCCAGGCCTGTGGCCGAAGCGCAGGAGGCGCTGGGCATCGCGGTCTTCCCCGGGGCCGAACTCATCGCCCTGGAAGGACCGTCACCGGAGCTGGTGGACCTCCAGCGGCCCGGCTGGGAGTTCGTGGTGGCCGAGGTCACGGTGGCTGACTTTCTTGTTGAGGCCCCCATGGCCGAACTGCGCCGCTTCTACCACGAACTCTGCACACGTGACCCGGAACTGCTGCTGGTCAGGAAGGTTGGCCCGGCCCACGAGATCGTTTCCGTGCGCCACGCCGGCCGCCACCCGCTCCACGCCCGGAAACGCTGGCTGCGCATCACCGCCTATCGCCTTCCTGGCCCTCACCTGGAGGGCGAATAGCCCTTCTTGTGCCGCACGATGAGCTCGCTGTCCAGCACCTCGACCCTGATGGATCGCCAGGGTGTTTCATCAGCCGACCGCTCCCGCAGCACCGGACGGTAGCAGAGCGTGTACTGGCTTCCCAGTTCCTCGAAAATGGTGCTGTAGGCTCCGGCCAGGTCACGAATCTCTGACAGTCGAAAATAGGCGCCGCCAGTGGTGTCGGCGATCCTCTCCAGTATGTCGTGATCCACATCCTTGCCCAGCCCGATGGTGTAGACGGTGATATTGGCCCGCGATACAGCAGCGATGGCCCGCTCCAGGCGGCGCCGCGCTTCGGCTGGCCGGCGATACTTTTCATCCTTACCGTCGGTGAAGAGGATGATGACCCGCTTGCCCCCGCTCTCGCGAAACGCACGGGCCGCACCATACAGGGCGTCGAACATGGCCGTGCCGCCGCCGGGAGCAAACCCCTTCAGTGCTTTCTCCAGCAGGAGTTTGTCCCGGGTGAACTCGCAGTGCCGGACCAGGTCGTGGTCAAAACTCATCACCGTGGACACGTCTTCCACCGCCAGGCGCTCGATCAGACTCCAGGCCGCCTTACGGATGTCGCGGACCTTTCCCCGCATGCTCTTGCTGGAATCCACCAGCAGGGCCATGCGCAGAGGCACCACCTCGTTGGTGAAACAGGTCAATTCCTGGCGCCGGCCGTCTTCGTATACCCGGAAGGCCTCCAGGTCCAACCCGGTTTCAAAATAGCCGTCGGGGTGAAGTACCGTCACCGGCACCACCACCAGGGAGACCCGGTCGCTGTAGGACACGGCCAGGCCCAGGGACCTGAAATCGCCGGCCCACAACTGCTCAGCCTGGTGGGAAAAGGCCGCGGCGCTGATGCGGTGAGGAAGTACGTCGGGCCCCAGGTCCATGGTCACCTGGTAGGGCGGAGCACTGGAGCGTTGCACCATCCTGCCGTCCAGATACCAGTTCACATAAGCCACCCGTTCCAGGTCGGCCTGTCCCGGATCGAGGCTGAAGGTAATCCGTCCGCTGAGGTAAGGGTTTTCCGGGCCGCGTATCCTGAATCCCGTTTCAGCGTCGTTTTGCTGGCTTCCGGCGGGAAGGACAGAGACCAGCAGGAGCAGCACTCCGATCATCGGGAGCTTCCAGTTTCCCGGCTGGGAATTACGGCCCCTGTCCATGGATCACCATCCTGTCGTCTTCGATGGAGGCGCCGGTGATACCGCCGGGCAAGGCGAACTGCTGAACCAGCACGCTGTCCCGCGCCCCCCCTCCGGACTCCGCCACCCGCTGCACCAGATCCAGCGGCAGGGTCAGGCCCAGCAGGGAAACCTCTTCCACGGTGAAACGCCCCCGGCTCTGGTTGGCCTCCAGGCGGCCCCGGAAACTGAAGGGGATATCCTGGCCGGCAAACCCGCTGAGTGTTGCCGGCTGCTCCATCCCCATTTCCCGGAGGTAGGCTTCCAGGTCCACCACACCCTCCACCACCGTGTTTCCTTCCCGCAGGGTGATACGCCAGGCCCCCACGCTGCGAGGCACCTGGTCTCCGTAGCGGCCGGCAATGAAACGGGTCAGGCCCGGGCCGTCCAGGGTGTGGTCTCCCCGGGCCCCGGCGGCCAGGTAGTTTTCGAATCCGGCGGCGGCTCTACCGGCCTCGATGGCGGTGGCACCGTTGTCGACGGTGATGCTGTTTTTCAGCCGCCGGGCTCGGCTGGAAACCACCAGATTCAGCACCACCAGCACGGCCACCAGCAATCCGGCTGCCACAAGCAAAGCCAGCAGCACGCGTCGGCCACGCCCAGCGCCGGTTTGGCCATTCACTTTCCGGTTTCTGGTCACCTCGCCTCCCGCCGGCACACTGCTCTGTATGAGGATACCACGCGAACGCCTCCCCGGACCGTCATGCGGGAGCAGGAGGCCGGGGAAGAGTGTTTACTGACACCGGCGGTCAGACGATTTCGAGGGAATTGAAGAAGTAGCCGATTTCGAAACGGGCGGTTTCGGGAGCATCGGAACCGTGGGTGGAATTGTGCTCTATGTTGACTCCGAAATCCCGGCGAATGGTCCCCTCGTCGGCCTTTGCCGGGTCGGTGGCCCCCATCACCGTGCGCCACTTGACGATGGCGTCTTCACCCTCCAGCACCATGACCACCACCGGCCCGGAGGTCATATAGCCCACCAGGCTGTCAAAGAACGGCTTGCCGGTGTGCACCTGGTAGAACCCGGCGGCGGCATCGCGGTCCAGTCTGATCATCCGCACGGCCCGGGGCCGGAGCCCGGCGTCCTCCAGCCGGTGGATGATCTGTCCGATCAGGTTTCGTTCCACAGCGTCAGGCTTGATGATTGCGAGCGTTCTTTCCAGCACCACGACCTCCTCGGATTTTCGATTCCGTCCGGTCACCAGGAAAAGAGCGGACTTCACCCTTCAACGGCAGCCGGCGATAGATGAGAGAGAGAAAGCTCGAACCGCTGCAGGTCAGAGCATGGCGTCAACTTTTTCAACGATGACTTTTTTTTGCACTGCTCCCACCAGGCGATCCGCCACCTCTCCGCCCTTGAAAAAGAGCAGGGTGGGGATGCTGCGAACGGCGTAGCTGGCCGCCGACCCCTGGTTGTTGTCCACGTCGAGCTTGCCCACCTTGACCCGGCCCTCGTATTCGCCGGCCAGTTCCTCGATGATCGGGGCGATCATCCGGCAGGGGCCGCACCAGGCGGCGGTGCAGTCCACCACCACGGGGATATCGGAGGAGATAACCTCTTCCTGGAAATTTCCGTCAGTAAATTCGATGGCGTTTCCCATCTGCTTCTCCTTTCGGCGCATGTTTCAAACCGGCTTGCAGAACGCAAATCCTAGCATAGCCCCCAAGGGGGTTCAAGGGTACAACGGCTCAATCAACCTGCGCTTCATGGCCTCCTGCGGAGAAGGGATCCGCCACCACATTTCCGTCCATCTGGAAGGCCATGATGTGTGCGTTTTCAGCATATTGGTAGGTGTGCCAGCGGTTCCCCGGGGGCAGGCCTTCGATGGTTGCGGATCCTTCGACAAAATAGGCCGCCCCGGAATCGAGACGTTTCCCGGTGAACTCATCCCGCACGGTGACATAATAATCGGCCTCCGCTTCCCCACCCAGTTGATTGATGTAGACCATGGCACACCCCGGCGAGCAGTAAAGTGTCTGGCCCTGCTCACCGCTCACCACCTCCACCAGGTAGACCGTGTCGAAAAGCCGGGCTCCGCAGCTGTCGCAGACACCCAGGGATCCGCCGCTCCCGGAGCGTGACAGGCCGAGCAGCACCACCACGAGGAAAAGCAAAAGACAGATTCCGCCCACAAGCAGCAGGCCGGCTGACCGGCGAGGCCGGTTGCGTTCAGGACGTCCCCAGGGCAGCAGCAGAGCCCCCCAGGCTGAGCAGAGCAGACCGGCGGCCAGGGCAACCGCCATCAACGGCCCATAAACGGTTTTGCCCAGCAGGCAATAGAGGCAGTGGTGGTAGGGCAACCCGGTCAACCGCGGAGTGACCACTTCCATGGCCGCGACCCCGGCCACTCCAAGCACTACGGGAAGCAACAGAAAAAGCAGGGGGGCCACCACCCGGCTCATCCGCTGCCGCCACCGGGCAGTCCCCCGGCCTTGCCACACCACCAGTCCGGCCGCGAGGCAGAGCGCAGCGCAGAACAGGACACAGCCCACCAGCAGGGGCAGGGCCAGGTGCGCGTGCTGTGCGCCGAACAGGCTTCCGGGCAGCAGGGCTGAGAAACGGTCCGGCAGGTCGTAGACCGAGCCACAGCAGTACACCGGCTGGTCCGGGCGCAGTGAAAGCAGCACCACCCACTCCAGCAGACAATCGACAATCAGCAGCAGGAGAGAGACGAGAAAAAGAGGCAACTCCAGGGGCGAGTGTGCCGCCAGGCCCCCTGGGGTACCCCGTTCCCGGCTGGAGCGTGTGAGCCGCAGGGCGATCCATCCACCCAGGGCGAAAACCAGCAGCGGCCTCGTGGCCTGCAGCAGGCTGGCCCACAATGGACAGAGCCGGGTCACGCCGAAAATGCACATGGCCCCGGAAACGTGGGGCACCGCACTGCCCAGGGCCAGGTAGGACAACGGCCAGGCGATGACCCGCAGGCCGAACGCTGTGAGCAGCAGGAGCAGGACGAGATAGGCCCCCTGCCCTTCCAGCCACCGGCCGGAGGGTTCCCCCCAGACAACGGTGGGTTCCGGCCGTACAGACCGTCTCAGCAGCACCACCACGGCAGCCAGCCCCAGGAGCAACCCCAGAGCTGACAGAAAGAGGGAAAGAATGATCGGAGCGTTGAGAATCACCTGGGGTCACCTGCATCCGTCCGGTCCGGGACGGAAAGCTCCAGCACCCGGTCGGCCATTGTGCGGAAACGAGGATCGTGGCTGACCACCAGCAGCCCGGCACCGCACTCCCGTGATTCGTTCAGCAACCTGAGAATCAGTTCAGCGGACCGCGGGTCGGCATTGGAGAGCGGCTCGTCGGCGATCACCAGGTCCGGATCGGCGCAGACGGCACGGGCCACGGCGACCCGCTGCTGCTCACCACCGCTCAATTGCTCGGAACGATGGTTTTCCCGTCCCCCGAGGCCCAGCCGCTCCATCAGTTCTCCGGCCAGTTCCCGGCAGCGCACACCGGAGACACCGCGTATCCGCAGACCCAGGGCGACGCTCTCCCAGGCCGGCATCCTCTCGAAAAGCTGGAAGTTCTGAAAGACGAATCCAAGATGCTGCCGCCGCAACCGGTTGCGCCAGGACGAACTTTCACCGCCCACCTCCTGCTGAAGGAAAAAGACCCGGCCGGATGTGGGGCGCCAGAGCAGCCCGGCCACCCCCAGGAGCGTGGTCTTCCCGGCCCCCGAACACCCCTCCACCAGCACCAGTTCCCCGCGGTTCACCGCCAGATCGGTTCCGTGGAGAACGGAGATCGGGGAAGCTCCGGACAGCGTGGGCGGAAAAATCATGTTCACCTTTTCCAGGCGCACCAGCTCCCTGCCGTCAGCAGTGCCGGCCATCATCCTCCCCCCCCCAGCAACACGGTACCCGGGTCTACCGACGCCGCTCTCCAGGCCGCTGCCACGGCACCGCTGGCCGTGACCGAAATGCTGTAGACATAGACCAGCAGCACGGGTTTGACGTTCATCAGGTAGGGCAATCGAAACGGCGGCAGTTCTCCGGCCCCCGGCAGGAGGAACTCGTTGAGCGGCCAGGCGGACCCGAATTTCAGCCAGACCAGGGCCACCACCACGGCCAGTGAGGCCCCGGCCACGGCGGTAACCACCGACTCCATCATCTGCAGCAGCAAAACTTCGCTGGTCTCCCAACCCATGCTCTTGAGCACGGCCACTTCACGGCGCCGGGCCGGCATTCCAAGGCCGGAGGCCAGGGCCAGCACCGGAATGCTGATCACCAGCGCCCCAAGGAAATACACCAGAAACGCCCCGGCCCGGCGGTCAAAGCCCCCGTGGAAATAACCCTCCATCATGGCCCGATCCTGGATCTTGGCCCCGGGCCCCAGATCCTCGGCCAGACGGAGGGAAATCCGTTCCTCGTAGCCGCTGCGGCACCAGACCAGCAGCTCGGTGGCCATGCCGGGGCGGTTAAAGATATCCTGAAGATCCTGGAAGTGACCGACAATCATCCCGGCGCTCCAGACCGGGCCCTGTGGCGTGTCGAGAATGGCGGCCACCGTGAACGTGCGGTAGCGGAAGCGCTCCGGACTTTCCACCGGCAGGGCGATGCTCAGGTTGTCCCCGGTGCTCAGGCCGAAGTGACGGGCAATGGCCGCCCCCAGGGCCAGTTCACCCCGCTGGAGTCGTGGGATACCGCCTTCCATGGCCGAGCCAAAACCCACCAGCAGCGCAGGCAGGTCTTCGATCATCACCCGGCCCACCACCCGGGGAATAACACGTTCCACCCCGGGGGAACCGACAACTGTTTCGGTCCAGGAAAGAGGCACTGAACAGGGACGGCCAAAATCATCGCCGGCCACCAGCAGGTCGGGACCGGCTTCCAGCATGAACAGTGCCTGTCTCTTCAGGCCTTCCTGCATGGCCAGGGCGGTGAGCAGGGGCATCGCCGCTGCCAGCAGACAGAGCAGCACCACCACGGTGCGCAGACGGAACCGCAGCAGGTTGGCCGAGGCCATACCGAGAAACGACACCTGCATCCGCCACCAGCGCCTCATCACCGGCCCTCCCCAGGTGCAGATACCAGCAGGAGGCGCGGAACCCTATCCCCTGGGCTTCGTCGGGGAAATTCGGTGAGGGTGGTACTGCGGTCAGGTGAATATGAGATGCCGGCAGGCACCGGCCACTCCTCCCCCCGGGCACTGCCTTCCAGCCGGGGGTCGAAGTTGCCCAGTGTCCAGCGGGGCAAAATGGTGGCCCCCATGCCGGGCAGCGCCGCCTGGTTGAAGCCCTTCAAATTCGATGGATCAGGTTCGGTTTGCAGGCCCTGGGAACCGATGAGCGCCAGGCCGGCGAGGGCCAGCAGAGGAAGGAGAACGAGGCCGCAGAGCGGGACAGGTCCCGCTCCGCCGGCCCTAGGGCGCCAACGATTCATGCTGCCGCCGATGGAAGCAAGCCGGTTCTGCCGGCTTTAGAAACGATAAATCAGTGACAGTTTCGCTCCCTTGAACGGGTCTTCATAGCGGCACTGCCCACCGGAACAGACCTGGCCGCCCTTGAGCATCCCGACAAAGAGCGTTCCCCGCAGGGATTCGGTAATGTTGGCCGTCAACTCGCCGCCCCAGAAATTGTTGTAATTCCAGACCGGAACCTCGGAATACTGGTAGAGGACGCTGAGAATCCACTTGCCGGAGAAGGAGTACCCGAGGGAAGATTCGATCTCGGTGTTGCAGTAGAAGGGGTCCCGGGCATACTTGATCAGACCATCGAAGATGATGCTGTCAGCCTCGAAGACGTCGATGGTGCCGGACAGTATTGCCTTGTCCTCATCCTTGCCGTTTTTCTCGGACCGTATCCCGCCCTGAAGCTGGAGATAGACACGGTCGAAGAGCTCCTCCTGCTCGATGCCGCCGAAAAGGTGATGGACGATGGAACCGTTGAGCAGGTTCTCGAACCGGCTGTAGCTCACAGAAAGATCGGTGCCGGTCTTGCCCACGAAGTAACTCGGCTGCACCCGGAAGCCGCGGGTATTATCAGGTGCGAAGAACTCGTCCAGCCGGTCGGCATTGGGCGGGTTGTTGTATTCGTATTTGATCCGCTCGTAATCCTTGTACTCGGTGAGCAGGGTGAACTCGCCATGGTAATAGGTGGCAGCCATGTAGAGTCCGTGGCCCAGTTCTTCGCTGGGTTCCAGCTCGCTGTCCTTGACCGCATATTCCCCGTAAAAATCGAGGTGATCCCAGAGACCGGGCGCATCGAGGAAAATGCTGCCGAGGATGTGCTCGCCTTCGATCCAGTCGTCGGTCTTGTCGTCGGAATACACACCGGAAACGCCGATCCGGATGTCGCGAGGCAGAATGAACGCCGCCCGCAGGCCGCCGATCCAGTCCTGCTCGTCGGTGACCTTGTCATCCACAAAGCCGCCCAGCAGGTCGAACTCGAAGTTCGTGAAGGTCATCGAGGCCCTGGCGCCGCGAATGGTGTTGTCGAGAAAGATCAACGGGTCGTGACGGACGCTGAGGGTCATTCCGCGCTCGAAGGTGGTGAAAAAGTCGCCGGCCACCCCGTAGAACTTGTCCCCGGCATAGTCGATGAACAACCGGTCCACCTGGGCGAAGTCGTTGAACTCCCGGTAGGGCTCGCGGGGGAAAAAGTTGGCCAGGTTGAGGCTCAAGCCGATGGTGACCCGGCCCTTGGTGAGATAAGCATCAAGCAGAGAGCGATACTGGTTCTCCTCACCGGCGTTGAACAGTTCGTCGTTGTAGCGATACTCGAACGATTCGCTGCCGGAGAAATTCCACCCCTCGTACCAGCTGTCGTCGGTGTCGTCGGTGTCGTCTTCCCCCTCGTCGGCAAAAACCGCAGAGGGCGCGGCGAGCAGGATCAGAAGGAGAAGGGCGATGATCATCATGAAACGGCCGGGGTGCATGGCCCGGGTGAACAGATCAGCCACGATCATCTTCCCCCTCCGCGCTGGTGGTGTCCCCGGCAGCCCCCTCGGCTTCGCCGGGAAGCAGTTTGAGGATCTCTTCCTTCAGTTTTAACTCGTCACCACTGTTGTATCCCAGGTGGGTGTGGACCACCTTGCCGTCAAGATCGATCACCGCCGTGTAGGGCAGGATGCAGCGGGGGTTGTAGAGCTTGACCACCTTCTGCTCCGTATCCAGCAGCACCGGGTAGGTGAACCCCTTGCGCCGGACCAGCGGCTTTACTGTAGGGATCTCGCTGGGCCCGTCGGTGTTGATGGACAGGATCATCAGGCCCCGATCCTTCAGCTCGTCGTAAATCTCCTGCAGCTTGGGCATCTCCTTGCGGCACGGCTTGCAGGAGATGTTCCAGAAGGAGATCACCACCACCTTCTTGCCGGTGAGCTCACTGAGCCGGTAGGTTTTGCCGTTGGTGGCCTTGAGGCTGAAATCGGCCGTTTTCTCCGAATCCCCGGCCATGGTTGGTGCGGCCCACAGCAACAGCGCCAGCACCAGGGTCATGGTCAGCACCGGCAGGATACCACCGGCGCCGCGATATGAAGTGCGCGTCCTCGACAATTTCATTCCAGAAGTTCCTTTCTCGCGCGGCCGGAACGAGGCATTTCAGAACCCATCCGGCATCAGGTATCAGAGCAATGATTCGATGGCCTCCACAATCTCTTCTTCGTCATAGCCAATGAAGATATACCGGACAACAAAGCCGCGGTCGATAACCACGTTCACCGGCAACGCACCCATGCCGTAGATCTGGTCCACAGTACCCTGGATGTCGGCCAGCACCGGGAACGTAATACCGTATTCATCGGCCCAGTCCCGGCAATCTTCCACGGTGGCTCGATCTCCGCCGATGTTTTCGTCGTCCACCAGCACCTCGAGCGTGATGAAACCCTGGCCGACAAAGTTCTGGTAGAGTTCCTCGGCGTTGGCCGCCTCTTCCCGACACGGCACGCACCAGAGGGCGGAGAGGGTGAGCAGGATAACCTGTCCCCGGTAATCGGACATGGTGGTGGTGCCGCCGAACTGATTGGGCAGGCTGAAGTCGATGGCCGGTTCGCCGATGCCCACGGCTCCTTCGGGCCCGACCACCTCTTCCTTGCACCCGGGGGTCAGGACCATGCTGGCCAGCAACAACAGGACAGCTATACTCCGACTATTTTTTAATCTGCGCATGTCCTCTCTTTCTCGCCTTTCAGTCACCCTAAGGAGCTGTTTGTTATCAATAAAGCGACTTGAGGAAAACGACAAAATCCCTCCACAAAAGCAATTCCTGCTTCAGTTTAGCTGTAATAAACCGATGATGTCAATCAACAATCAGTTTATTTTCACCACCGCGAAGTGCAGATATTCCGTTTCCGGTGCTGCCAGTAAAACCGGGTGGTCCATGGCCTGTCCGCCCCAGGCCAGCAGCCGCGCCTCCCGGCCTGATTTCTCGGCGGCAGAAGCCAGGATCCTGCGGAATACCTCCCGGCCGATGAGGTGTGAACAGCTGGCGGTGAGCAGGTATCCCCCACGGTTCACCAGCTTCATGGCCACTGCATTAAGTGTAGCGTATTTCCGCCCGGCATCGGTGAGGCCCTTGCGGGACCGGGCCAGCGGCGGCGGATCCAGGGCAACCAGGTCGAACTGGCGGCCGGCCGCCACCAGTTCGCGGGCCGTTTTCAAAGCATCGCCCTTGCGCCACTCCACCCTGTCCTCCACTCCGTTGAGCCGCGCGTTCGCTTCAGCGGTTTGAAGCGCCGGCGCCGAACTGTCCACCCCCAGCACCTCCCCGGCCCCCAGCAGGGCGGATTTTATGCCCCAGGACCCGGTGTAGCAGCAGATGTCGGCCACCGTGTCTCCAGGTCTGACCAGCCGGGTCAACTGTTCGCGATTCTCTCGCTGATCAAAGAAAAATCCGGTCTTTTGCCCCCCCAGGAGGTCTACCGCGAACCGGCAGCCGTTCTGCTCGATCTCCACCACCAGGGAGCCGTTCTCCCCACTAGTGCTGACGGCTTCACTTCCGGCCACCACTTCCCTTCCCTGACTCAGACCCTCCATGGTGCGGTAGTGGCTGTCGCAGCACAGCACCATTCCCCGGGGTTCGAGTTCCTCCTGCAGGGCCCCGAGCACGGTTTCTCTCAGGTTTTCCATGCCGGCAGTGAGGATCTGGACAGACAGCCAGTCCCCGTAACGGTCCACCACCAATCCCGGCAGAAGGTCCGATTCGGAAAACACGATTCTCATCGAGTCGAGACCGGGATAGAGCATTTGCCGCAGACTGATCGCGTTCCTGATTCGTCGGCAGAAAAAGCGGTGATCCACCGCCTGCCGGCTGCGGGTCAACACCCGGCAGGCAATGAGGGTGGCGGGGTTGTGGTAGACCGTTGCCACAAAAGTTCCCCGGCTGGAGAGCAGGACGGCCAGACCGCCACTCTCCACCGGGTCGGAGTGGTCAAGGTCCAGTTCGTTGGAGAAGATCCAGGGATGCCCGGAGAGCACCCGCCTCTCCTGACCACGACGGAGCTTCAGCACCGGAAGCGGCCCGCCTGGTTCGGTTCTCTGCTCATTCCCGTACATGACCCCTCGTATTTTTCTTTTCAGGATTATTGAAGCTGTCTGGGAAAAGGAACGAACAAAAAAAAACGCCCGGATTCACACCCGGCCGCCCTTTGCCGAACCGACCGACGTTACCGGTTTCCCGGCCCGCCGTCCCTCAACTTCGCGCCGCACGCTTCTTGCGTATGATCGCCTTGTCAACCCGCTCGTTGGCGGCGTTTTCGCTCAGTTTCTCTGCTTCGGCCACTTCAGAGACGATCATCTCCCGTGCCCGTTCCATCATTCTTTTTTCACGGTATGACAGCGGTTTTTCAAGATTGAGGTGGTGCAGGTTCCTGAAGACCTCGGCCACGTCCTCGATCTTGCCGGTCTGCATCTTCTCGCTGTTTTCCTTGAAGCGCCCCTTCCAGTTGCGGCTGGACTTCGGGGTGTTTTTGCGTAGCATTGTCAACAACTTGGAAACTTTGTCCTTGCTGATCACCGACCGCAGGCCAAGAATGTCTGATTTCTCAATGGGCACAAGAACAGTGGTGTCACTGCCCAGAATACGCAGGCGGTAAAAGGAGCAGGATTCATCGGAATCACTGAAGGCATCCGTCTTGCAAATCTCCTCCACAATACCAACACCCTGGTTGGGATAGACGATCTTATCGCCCTTTTTGAACTTGCTTGCCATTCAACACCTTTCAATTTTCCAAACCGCTAAGATACTACCAAATTATTGAGCCGATTACAAGTTTCGGCTTTCCTGAACACCAAAACCATCCCCTCATTGACCTTTTGTACGGCCCTTTGCTACTATTTCCCTTCGCCAGAGTGGTTCTAAGGTGCCGGAGTGGCGGAATTGGCAGACGCACGGGACTCAAAATCCCGCGGGCCTTTGGCTCGTGTCGGTTCGACCCCGACCTCCGGTACCACTTTTTTCCGTATTTCCGCTGCCTCCTGAGTGTATGCCGGAGCTTCCTTCCCATGAATCAGGCACTTTCCCTGTTTTCCCGGCGGACCATCGCCAAGCTGGTTCCGATGCTGTTGTTGCTGCTCTTCGCCGCCGGTTGAGGAGAACCGGAACCAGGGGGGCCGGGACGCACCGCCGGCAGCCGGGTCGGTCTGGACAGTGCCGGGGAACTCCCGCCTCCCCGCATAGAATTCGATTCCGTGGAGCACGATTTTGGCAAAATCGAGACAGATGGACCGGTCAGTCACCTGTTCACCTTCCGCAACCGCAGCAAGTCCCTGCTCTTTATCCGCAATATCAAACCCTCCTGAGGGTGCACGGCGGCCGTGGTCACGGCCCGCAGCTTATCCCCAGGGGAAGAAGGCACCCTCCAGGTCAGTTTTGACGGAAAGGACAGGAGCGGGAAGCAGGAAAAGACGGTGAGGGTGACCACCAACGATCCGGAACAGGAGGTGGTTGTGGTCACCATCCGAGCCTACATCAGGGCCGCGGTGATCCTGGAGCCCTCAGTGGCCCGTATTGGTTCCCTGGGAGCCGGCGAGGAACGGATCGTCCGTCTCAGGCTGGTGATCGACGATCCGGAAAATGTCGCGGTCCGGCAGATCGGCACCTCGGTGAACAGGATCAGCGGCCGCATCGTTGACGGCCCGGAATCCGACGGAGTAAAAATCCTCGAGGTGAGAGTCTCCGCCGGAATGCCACCGGGCAAATTCCAGGAAACCCTCACCCTGCACACCACCAGCCCGTCCATGCCCGAGGTCGAGATCAAGGTGATCGGCCTGATCGAGGGCGAGTGACCATCCAGGTCAGTCGAAATCAGTTTTGACGAAAAGCGGGTAGAAGGGATAGCTGGCGGCCAGCTTCTCACCACCGCCGGCCTGCCGGTCGACGATACAGATCACCCCCAGCACCGTGAGGCCCGCTCCCTCGATCTTTTCCAGGGCCCGGAAGATAGCTCCCCCGGTGGTGACCACATCCTCCACGATCACCACCCCCGCGCCCTCTGGAGGGGCATTCTCGATATCCAGGTTGGTGCCGTGTTTTTTCGGTTCCTTGCGGACGATGAACGCCTGGACCGGGTCCCGCGGCAACTGCTCACTGCGCATGGCCGCCGTGGCGGCGATGGGATCGGCGCCCAGGGTGGGCCCGCCGATGGCCGCCACCGGTGTGCCGGCGGATTCGATTTCACCGAGAATATCCATGATGGCGTCAGCGATGAGCAAACTGCCCCGGGGGTGAAGGGTGATGTTCCGGCAGTCGAAGTAGTAGTCCGACACCTGCCCCGAACTGAGGACAAAGCGGCCCTTGAGAAAACAGCGCTCCGTGATGATCCGCTTCAGTTCCTGCCACCCATCTGTTTTGCGATACCCGGCTTCACTCATCCACTGAACCTCCTGCTGACCGGCTGATCCCGTCCGCCGAGCGGATCGGGACTCAGCTGCAAGACAATTTATAGAAAAAGAAGACAATGAAAATCAGGACAAGAAGGAGTTTGACAAACACGCCGCCGAGAAAGCCCACCAGGGTCCCCACTCCGGCAACCGCGGCCTCGCCGGCTTCCCGCCCTCCGAGCATCTCCCCGGCCAGGGCGCCCACCAGCGGGCCAAAAATGATACCCAGGGGGCCGAAGAACAGCCCGGCCAGCAACCCGGCCACCGCACCCCAGATGCCCCACCTGGTGGCGCCAAACTTTTTGGCCCCGTATACGCCGGCCAGGTTGTCCACCAGTGAACCGGCCACCGCCAGCACTCCCAGGAGCACCACCACCCACGGGGAAAAGTGTTCAAAACCATCAACCACGGCATAGAGCAGCAGCCCGACAAAGGCGATGATCACCCCTGGAATCACCGGCAGAAATACGCCGGCCAGCCCGACGATGAAGAACAGGATGGTGACCACCAGCGTCACGACCTCAAGCCAGCCCATGAACTCACTCCTCCTGTGAAACGCCGAAAAAAACGATTCTCCGGCGGCCGAAATCATATCATGATCAGCGGCGGGATGCCTCCGGGGAAGGCTGCTGGCGGCGGAGGAACTCCTCGAGGGCCTTGATTTCCCGGGTCGTTTCCTCACCGGACTTTCGCCAACCGGAAAGATAGGCGGAAAAATCGGCCCGGGCACCGGAGGGGTCCCCCAGCAGTTCAAGCTGGAGCAGTCCACGGTTGCGATAGACGCCGAAATTTTGAGGATCGTGCTGCAGGGCCAGATTGAAGGTGTTGAATGCCTCGTGGACCCGTCCGGACGAGGCGAGGATCACGCCCAGCCGGTTGGCCGCGTCGGAAAACTTGTGCGATGCCGCCAGCTGGTAGCCATGGGGCGGCCTCCTCCCATGTCCCGGAACCCGGTCAAAGAACGGGTAATCGGCCGAATACGGGGTCATCACCGCCGGGCGGCCGGCAGTGGCCACCCGGTAGGTCAGCCCCCGGTATTCCAGGGGATGAATGCCGGCCCAGTTCACCTTCATGGTGGTATCGTCGCGCATGTGCAGGTAGACCGGCCGCAGCGGCAGGTTGGCCTCGATGATCAGCCGTTTGACATCGATCAGCACCTGCTCCTTCTGCAGGCCGTGATCAAGACCCGAGACACGGCCCCCTTCCCTGTTCCAGTCACGCCGGGCCGCCTCCAGGGCCGCCGGCGGCACCACCACGCCCGGCGAGACCCGGGGAAGCTGCTCCAGATACCAGGGAAAGGGAAAGAGGTAGTCGAGCAGACAGTCGCACCGGGTGTATTCCCCACGCACCAGGGAGCCGTAGAGATAGGCCGAGTAGACATTGAAATCGCCCATGATGATCAGCGCATCGGGCTCGGCCGAATCGATAACCGCAGCGGTGTACAGTTCCAGTGAATGGTCGGCCCTTCGATCAGCCCCGGGGTGGGAGGACCAGCCCTGCAGGAGGAGCAGCAGCGCCAGCAGGACCGATACGGCAGCGGCCGGCAGCCAACCGGTCGATTTCCCGAGCCGCAGCCGCGACGCCAGCCCCTTGGCGCTCCGCAGCAGCCAGCAGCCGCCAAAACCGACCCAGAGAGACAACAGCGCATAGACCGGCAGGAAATAGGCCTCCTTGTCATCGATGCGGTAGTTCACCGCGTGAAAGGTCACCAGCAGAGCGTAGAGGGTGAAGGCCGCGGCCCAGACCCGCCGCCTGGAGCCGGCCCAGCTCCAGATAAAACCCGGGACGGCCAGGGCCAGCAGCCAGGGGGAGAACTGCCGGGGAAGCAGGGTGAACAGGGCCTTCAGTTCAGCGGCCGCGTAATCCGCCCCGGAGGAGAACATCAGGTAGCGGAACTGCGATCCGGCCACCAGCCAGCGAAACCCTTCCCAGGTTTCGGGGTTGCCGTAATCCGGCCAGGGGTCGGCCAGGGAGCGGAGCGGCAAGTAGAGATACGGCAGCAGACCCAGCAGCAGGCAGCCGGCAGCCTTCCACCAGCCGGACGCGGCGGGCCCCCCGTGACGGCGGACACCGGTCAGCAGCAGGAGGAGTGCCGGAGGCACCAGGAGTACCGCGGTCATGTGGTTGCAGAGGGCCAGGCCCGTGAGCAGGGCCAGCCGGCAAAGGGGCCCGGTCCCGGGCCTGCTGTGGACCCGCACCGCCGCCAACAGGACGAGGGTCAGCAAAAGCACGTGCAGGGAATAGACCTCGGCGATGCTGCAGTGCAGCCACATCTCGCCGGTCAACGCCAGGGTCAGGGAGCCGAAGAGGGCTGCGACCCGCCCCGCTCCGAGCCGTCGCTGCAGAACAAAGAGGGCCAGGCAGGCCATGGCCCCGAACAGTGCGGACAGCAGATTGGCGGCCAGGGCCGGCTCCCACCCCGGCAGGGGCAAGCGGGCGAAAAGGGCCGCCACCATGGACCAGAGCGGGTAGCCGGTGGGGTGTGCCACACCGGCCGCCCGTGCGACCAGGGCCAGTTCAGTGGAATCTCCCCAGTAGGGAGAGCGGCAAAAGGTGAAGGAGAAAAGGCCCAGCGGCAGCAGCAGCGAGGCCGCGGGCCAGAGCAGTGCACCACGCGACGGCTGGGGTTCGGGACCTTGCGCCGGTTCCACGACCGTTGTCGTTTTCTTTTTCCTTCTCCTGGAGGGCATGGTTCAAAATACGCGGTTTACCAGGTGAAATCAACAAAGCATCCCGGCCATACCATTGAGGCCGCAGCGGGCTCCCGGTATACTCCCCACATGCGAATGACCCTTCTCTCAGTCATGGCGATGGCGGCCTTGCTCTTCATTGGCTGCAGCAGCCCCGGCGAGCCGCCGGCCCCCGCCAACGAGCCTGTGGCGGACACCGTACCCCCTCCCCTGCCCGATGCGGCTGACAGTGGCGCCCCGGCAGCTGACGACGGGGTGAAAGCCGGATCCCCGCGACTGACCCTGCCGGCGGACTTTCCCTCAGCGGTACCGCTACTGCCCCGCCGGCGGATTCACTGGTTCAACGCCCGTGGCAACGGCTCGCTCTCCCTGACCTGCTCGGTCCCCGAGGGCCGTCGCCAGGCCGCGGCGTTCTACCGCCAGGCGCTGGCCGACGGCGGCTGGGACGTGACCCTGGACAGCCTCAGCGGGGGCATGAACTGCATCGCGGCCCGCCGCGATGACGGCAGCCGCCTGACGGTGAACATCATCGTCAACCATGACGACCAGCGGACGATGATCGGGCTCTTCCACCGCCCTGCCTCAGAATGACCGAGGGCGATGCGTGGCAAAAAAAAGGCTGCGATCGGCCGGGCCGTATCGCAGCCTTTTCATTTTATGCGGATGTCCCGGTCAACCCTGGTTGGCCACCCTGAAGTCCTTCATGAAGGCCACCAGCCGCTCAACACCTTCACGAGGCATGGCGTTGTAGATCGAAGCACGGATCCCGCCAACCGAGCGGTGGCCCTTGAGGCCATGCAGGCCGACCTCGGCCGCCTCGGCGATGAACTTCTTCTCCAGCTCTTCCGAGGGCAGCCGCAAGGTGACGTTCATCCACGAGCGGTGCTCCTTGTTCACCACGGCACCGCGGTAGTAGTCATCGGCGTCGATCTCGCCGTAGAGCAGGGCCGCCTTGTCACGGTTCATCTGCTCCACGGCCTTCAGCCCGCCCTGGGCCTTGACCCACTCCAGGACCTGCTCGACCATGTAGACCGGGCCGGAGGGCGGGGTGTTGAACATGCTGTCCTTCTCCACGTGGGTCTTGTAACTGAACATGGTGGGCAGGTTGTCCGCACACAGTTCGAGCATGTCGTCCCGCAGGATAATGACGGTGACCCCGGCCGGGCCGAGGTTCTTCTGGGCCCCGGCGTAGATCATTCCGAACTTGGAGACGTCCAGCTCGTGGGAGAGGATGTCCGAGGACATGTCGCAAATCATCGGCACGTTTCCCGGCTCGGGGAAGGTGTGAAACTGGGTGCCGAAGATGGTGTTGTTGGACGTGATGTGCAGGTAGCGCGCATTGCTGTCGAGGGTGAGGTCGGCGATGGCCGGCAGGTGGTTGAAATTGTCGTCGGCGGTGCTGCCGGCAACATTGACGCCGCCAAAGCGTTTGGCCTCGGCAATGGCCTTTTTCGACCAGGTTCCGGTGTTGATGTAGTCGGCCGAACCGTCCCTGGTGAGAAAGTTCATGGCGATCATGGCAAACTGGGTGCTGGCGCCCCCACCCATGAACAGCACCTTGTAGTTGTCCGGAACCCCCAGCAGTTCCTTGAGCAGGTTCTGAGCGTTCCGGTGAATCTCCATGAACTGCGGCGAGCGGTGGCTGATCTCCAGGAACGACATGCCGCATCCCTGGTAATCCACCATGTTGTCGCGGATGGTTTCCAGGACCGGCAGGGGCAGTGTGGACGGGCCCGGGTTGAAGTTGACTTTCCGTTCAGCCATGGTCTGATTCCTCCAATAGGCTCATGAAAAAATCGACGCCCGCCGGATTCGCCGCATTTCGCGGCCCACCTCCCGGCCGGCGATGGACACCGGTATTCGGCAGGGCATGGTTTACCACATTTGCCGGTGTGAATCCAGCGTCTTCAGGGAAGGATGCCGGTCATCAGAAATTCGCGGGGAACTGCGAACCGAAGTAGCCGGCGAACAGGGCCAGATCAACACCGTCCACCACGCCGTCCCCGTTGAGGTCCACATCGGGATCCCAGCGGTCGGACCCCGGCGAACCGCCAAAGCCGTATCCCAGCAGGGCCAGGTCCATCCCGTCCACCCGGCCGCTGCTGTCGGTGTCGGCCTGCCGTGGGTCGTGAATGGCCCGCACCACGTCGGGAATGCCGTAGCCGAAGGAGTTGTCCGGGTTGTTGAAATGGCTGCCGGAGAAGCAGAGGGCTTCGCGAACCTTGAGCGGCGACCAATCAGGGTGGGCTTCGATGATCAGGGCCGCCAGGGCGCCGATCAGCGGTGTGGAGAGTGAGGTGCCGTTGGCAAAGCCGTAGGTGTCAACCCCGGCGCTGCTGGCCCAGCGGGTGGATACTCCCATGGCCGAGACTTCGGGCTTCCGGCGTCCGTCACCGGTGGGGCCCCGGGAACTGAACGAGGCGATGTGCTCCTCGGCATCCACCGCACCGCAGGAGAGGATTTTCAGTGCATCGGCCGGCGCGTCGAGGGTGCCGCTGGCCGGCCCCTCGTTGCCCATGGCGTTGGCCACCACTATGCCCCGCTCGGTGGCCAGGTTGGCGGCAATGGTGGTCACCGCGGTGCGGCCGTTCAGCTGGGCGTGGGAATACCCGCTGCCGTCGTCGAAGTTGCGGTAGGCCAGCGAACTGCTGATCACATCGGCCCCCAGCGCGTCGGCCCACTCCATACCGGCCACCCAGTTGTCCTCCTCCACCTGGGTTTCCGAGCGCACATCCTCGGTCTTGGCCAGGACGAAGGTGGCGCCGTAGGCCGGACCGATGAGCTGTCCGGGGACAAAGGCCCCGATCACCGACACAACCCCGGTACCGTGGCGGTGCTGTCCGGGGTCGTCAACACCTTCGTTCTGAGTAGTGCCGTCGCCGAAGATAAAGTCGTGCTCGGCGGCGATACTCAAGCTCTGCAGGGCCTGGTGGTCGGTGCGAAAGCCGGTGTCCATACAGCAGACGATGACGCCGCTGCCGGAGAAGCCCATGTCGTGGGCCTCGGGAACCCGCAGCATCAGGAGCTGGGTCAGCGAGGGGCCGTAGTCGAAGCGATATGAAGCGGCTGCGGAGGTCCCGGCCACAGCCGGCGGGGGGGACGGAACGGCGGGAACCGCCTCCACCTGCCGCATGGGCCGCAGCGGCTCGAGGGAATGGACCATGGGCAGCCGGCTCACCGCCCGCGCCTCATCCGCGGACAGTCTGATGCTGGCCGCGTTGAGCCAGCGGGAGGCATAGCGCTCCCGGGTCCCGGCACAGGCCCGCAGGGCATCCAGGTATGGCTGGTGTACGGGGATATCGTGGTGGTCGGCCACCCGGCCGGTGAACTGCTTGAGCGGCGAACGGCGGTTCAGCCGTTCCAGGCGCTTTTTCGAAAAGGTGGCGGTGAGACCTTCAAGGGCTGCGGTGGGTTCGGGACCCTTGTCAATGAAATAGACCCAGTAGCACGTATCCGGCCCATCTTCACCGTTTCCGGCAAGAGCCGGCCAGCAGGAGGAGAGGACCAGCATGAGGGCCAGCGCACAAAACACCGCCGGCAGCGGAAACAGTTGTTTACGGATACGTCTTGAGCTGCTCATCGGCCTGCCTCCCGTGGTACGGCGTGCGGGATGCGGCGACCGGCAAGGTCAGGCGGTCTTGTTCTTCGCCCGTTTTTTTCTCGCCTTGTGCGCCTGGCGAATCTTCATCGCCGTCCGCTTCTTCTTGCTCTTGCTTCTGCACATCTTTCCGTCACCTCGATCTTTTTACAGTAAAAAGCTGCAAGACACGCTCAGGTCTTGCACCGCTGGCTTCCACCTACTATTGTAGATTTGACAGGGACAGCGGTCAAGGAACAAGGACACCATGCCTCCCAGCGCAGAACAAAACCCGAACCGCCGCCTGACGGCACACCTGATAATCTGGCCGGCCCTGCTGCTGGCCGCCGGGACCCTGGCCAGCTGGTTCTTTCCCCTGGACCAGCGGCTGGCCGCGCTCTGCTACTCCACCACGGACAACGCCTGGCTGGGCAACTCCATCCACGTGGTGAAGTTTCTCCAGTGGTATGGCGACTACCCCTCGGTGCTGCTGGGGATCGCATCCATCTGGCTGGCCGTGGTGGGCGTGGGATTCAAGGATCTGGAGCCCTGGCGCCGGGCCGGCCTCTACCTGGTGCTCAGCCTGGCCCTCTGCCACCTGCTGGTCAATCCCGTACTGAAAAAGCACTACAACCGGGCCCGGCCCCGGGAGACCGTCCTCTGTGGCGGCCAACGCCCCTATACCCCGGTGCTGGCCATTCCCCGGGGGGACGAGAAGGGCCGCAGTTTTCCCAGCGGCCATGCCGCGGCCGGCTTCGCCTTTGTGGTTATCTACTTCGCCTTCCGTGACCGCCACCCGGCCCTGGCCCGCAGCGGCCTGCTGCTGGGCCTGGCCCACGGACTGATCAACGGCGCCGGCCGGGTTCTCCAGGGGGCCCACTTCCCCACCGACGTACTCTGGTCCTTCGGGGTGGTCTGGTTCACCTGCTGGGGACTCTACCGCTGGTGGTACCGCCCGTCCCTCACACCTCGAGAATGAGCAGTTCCTCCTGCTCGCGGCCGGCCACGGTCACCTCCCCCGCCGGGGTGATGAAGACATTGATTTCCGAGCGGGCCGCCATCTCACCCTCGAGGTAGATTCCGGGCTCGATGGAGAAGCAGATCCCGGAGACCAGCTGGCGTTCGTCCCTGGTCTCCAGGTTGTCGATGTGCACCCCGTTGCCGTGGACTTCCTCGCCGATGGAGTGCCCGGTGCGGTGAACAAAGAACTCGCCGTAGCCGGCGTCATCCACCACCTTGCGGCAGGCGTCGTCCACCTCCCAGCCGTAGACCGGCTCATTCCTGGCGAAGCGGTCACGGACGAAAGCCACCGCGGCCTTGCGGGCGTCGCGCACGGTGTTGAAGATCTCGCGATACTTGTCCGGCACCGGCCCGGTGCCGATGAAGCCGCACCAGGTGATGTCATAGAACACCGCGCCGGGCTGGTCCAGCTTGGCCCAGAGGTCGATGAGCAGGGTGTCCCCCGCTTTCATGGTGTGGCTGTTCTCCGGCGTGGGCTCGAAGTGCGGGTTGGCCGGGTGCTCGTTGACCCCGACGATGGGGTATTCCCCGGTGCAGGTCATCCCCTCCTCTTCGAAACGCTTGACGATGAACTGCTGGATCTCGTACTCGGTGGGTGCATCGCCGGCCTTGATCCGGCTAGCGATCAGGGCAAAGGCCTGGTCGCGGATGCCATCCACCCGTTTTGCCGCTTCCAGGTGGCTCTGGTAACCGTCGTCGTCCAGCACCGCCTCGAAGGTCTGCACCAGCCCGGCCGAGGAGACCACCTCCACCCCGGTGTTGCGCACCAGCTCGAGGATGCCGCCGTCCACCATGGAGACGTAGGGAATGTTGTTCAGCGGCGAATACTGCATGGCCACGGTCTGCAGGCCGGTGAGCAGTTCGCCGATCTTGCGGTGCAGCGAGCGCCAGGAGAGGTAGAATTCCTTGCGGCCCGGCAGCTCGTCCAGCTTGGTGGGCTCCACCTTGTGTGACAGTTTCACCGGCTCGCCCTCGGCCGGAATGAGGTAGAACCAGCGTCGGGAGGTGAATTTCTCCGGGTCCATGCCGAGGATGCGGTAGGCCAGGATGTCCCGGTTGTGAAAGTCGCAGAAGAGCCAGCCGTCCACGCCCATCGCCTTCAGTTCCGCCTGTATCCTGTTCAGGTCCATGGTCCTCTCCCTCTGTGCTGGTGGATGAAATAAACCGGCCGCCCGGAGGAAGGCCGGAATGTGATCGCGGAGGAAAAGGTATCACCGGCCCGGAGGGGTGTCAATTGCGGTGTTCCACCCCTGTCTCAGGGAGCATTGGCCACCACGATATTGGTTCTGGTGCAGGTGCTCCCTGCCGGCGGGTATGGCGGCTGGTTGTATGGAGCCGGCGTGGCACTGATCACGCCGCTCTCTGAACCGGGAACCGCGGCGAATAGATTTCCGTCGAGATGTATCTCAATGATGTCGTAGAAATCGTTGTTGGTCCAGCTGAGTTCCACCTGGTTGCCGACCTCCTCGTAGATCAGGTCTGACGGCGGATTGACGTCGGCCACGGCCAGGGAAACAGTGAGGGGGAAGCAGAGCATGGCATATACCTGGCAACGGTGGACGGTGATCATCTGTTCGCTCCTCGCATGGGAATCCGTAAAACCGTATTCTGGTTGCTGGCGAGGGTGGATGCCTCACTCTGATCTTGGTTTTGCCCTGATGAATATATCCTTTCTCCGGTTCTGTCAATCGTGACCAAATATTTACACAAAAAAGCACCCCGGCCGCGAAGAGCCACGGGGTGCCGTGATGGGGAAACCCGGGATTGCGACCCTCCTCCAGGCCGCCGCCCCGCGCTCCCGCTGTTGGTGGTGAAGCGACGGACCGGCATGCCACCGGCCCGTCGCAATCGAAACTAGAAATCTCCTCCGGTGACCTTGACCCCGTAGCCGAAGAGCCCGGAATCGTAAGCCGTGAAATCGATGCTTTCCATGGGTACCACCGGGCCGACCCCGTCATAGTCCCAGGCTCTGACCCGGGATTCAAAAGATGCACCAGGACCCGGTCCGGTGAGGATCTCGTCGTAGCCGTCGTTGTCCAGGTCGGCGGTGCCCACTGTTGCCCCGTATTCGGAGTATTCTTCGTAGGCCATGAAGCTCACCCCGGAAATCGGGGCCAGGGTTAATCCGTCGTAGTTGAAGGCGCGGATGTGAGGACCGAAGACGGTGCCCGGTCCCGGTGCCGTGATGATCTCGTCCATCCCGTCGCCGTCGATGTCACCACAGGCCACGCGCACACCAAACTGGTTGGTGGTGTAAGCGAAGAAGCTCACCTGGGGTATGGCCGCCAGCGTCCCGCCGTCGTAATTGAAGGCCCGGACGTGGGATCCGAACACCTTACCCGGACCGGCGCCGGTGATGATCTCGGCATAGCCGTCACCGTCGATGTCGCCACCAACAACGTTGGCGCCCCACTTCAGCGTCCCGTAGGCAAAGAAGCTGACACCGCTGATGGCGGTGGCTGTACCGCTGCTGCAGTCAAAGGCCCGCACGTGGGGGCCGAACACCGCACCGGGGCCGGCACCGGTGATGATGTCATCGTGACCGTCACCGTTGATATCCGCGGCGGCCACGTTGACCCCGTATTTCAATGTCCCGTAGGCGAAGAAATTCACCTGGCTGCCCATGGGGTTGCCGTCCGGTTCAAAGGCCCGCACCTGCGGTCCGAAGATGGCTCCAGGACCAGGTCCGGTGATGATCTCGGCGGTGCCGTCGTTGTCCAGGTCGCCACAGACCACGTTGACCCCGTAGGCGCTGGCGCCATAGGCCAGGAATTCGTTCACCGGGCTCGCCGTGCTGGTGGGATCGAAGACCCGGACCAGGGGCGCGTTGTTCGGCCCCTCACCGGGCCCGGTCACCAGCATTTCCGGCGTCGGCGGAGGCGGAACCGGCATGGTGGTGAAGCTCCAGACCGGTGACGATGTGCTTCCGGCGGCGTTATTCGCCTTCACCCGCCAGAAGTAGGTGGTTGAGAACTCCAGGGTGCCCAGACCGTCGTAACAGGTTCCGGTCATGCTCCCCACCACCACAGGCGGATCGGCATCCACGCCGAAGTACACCGTGTAACTCTCGGCCCGTGCCGCTTCGTCCCAGCACAACTGGATGTCCAGCAGGGTATTCTCCGCCCCGTCCACCGGGTCGGGGTTCACCGGTTCATCAGGCGGAAGGGTCTCGGCCATGGTGCTGAAGCTCCAGACCGGTGAGGAAGCGCTGCCGCCGCCGTTATTGGCCTTGATCCGCCAGTAGTAGGTCGTTGAATAGTCCAGGGTGCCCAGACCGTCATAGGATGTGCCGGTCACGCTGCCGGCCACTGACGGCGGGTTGGAATCGGTGCCGAAGTACACCGTGTAACTGGTGGCCCTGGGCGCCGCGTCCCAGCTGAGGACCACGTCCAGCCCGGTGTCCTGCTCACCGTCGGCCGGGTCGGGATTCACCGGCGCGTCGGGCGGGTCAACCGTGCCGCTGTAATTGAGCAACGAGCCACCGTAGCCGATGTTGGCCGTGCCGTATTTCATGTAGGCATAACCGTCGATGCCCCAGCCGGTGCCCCAGCTGTTCTTGATGATCCAGGCACCGGTGTCGCAGACGTCGTCGTCCCAGCCGACGATGATCACGCCGTGGTTGACCTCGGAGGTGGTGCCGTGCTCGTAACAGCCGTCATCGTAGGAATAGAAATCATTCCAGACGAACATGGCCACGGCCACCGGCGCCACCTGCACCGCGGCCTTGATACTGTTGACGTTGTTGCTCACCGAGCTCCAGCCGTCGACCTGGTCCACGACATCGCACTCATCCTGGGTGCAGGGCACCGTGTCGGTGGCGGTGTAGGGCATACAGGACTCCTCCACGGCGCCGAAGGTGTGGAACAGGTTGTACGCCGAGGTCATCCAGCCGCCGTCGCAGTCGTCGCCGTAGGTGTTGCAGGAAACAACCTGCTGCTCGGAAAGATCCCACTCCACACCGGTGCTGATCTTGATGATCGACTCGAAGGCCCCGGTGGAGTTGAAGGCCCAGCAACTGCCGCAGCTGCCCTGGTTCTTCACCGCGGTGGTGCCGCCCAGCACCCGCCAGTCAAAGATGGTCGGGTTGGGCACCGGCGGCTGCTCGACGTGGATCTCACCGATGGAGAGGTCTTCCGGGGGAGCCACCAGGCCGAGGAGGTTCTTTTTTGCCTCGTCCGAGAGATTGGAAACCGATGTCCGGCCCGCGGTCCAGTTCCAGCCGTTCTGGTCGATGATCAGCTGGATCTCGGGAAGCCGGTCATCACCTTCCCCGGGCGGGGGCTGTACGCCAGTACGGGTCAGCGTATCAGCCGGCAGGTACGTACCGGCAACACAGAAGATGAAAATGGTGATGAGTACAACGGATTTTTTTGACATGACGCTCCTCTCCTTCGATGCTTCCTTATGCTGCCAGGCTGGCAGCCGGGGACTCCACGGTCCGGCCCTGACGCCGGCACACCACGGGAAATCCCCAGAGAGAGCGGCCATGCAAATACGATTCTGTTGCTACCCAAACAAGCTTATCGTCATGGAATTGCAATAGCTTGAATGATTATCCACTGGGATACGCGATATTTTTTTCAATGAAGATAATGGTCGAATTACAAGGGAAGAATTTCTATCTATTCGAACAGATCCAGGTCTTCGAAGAGATCGTCAAAGTCGGCCAGCTCCTGCCAGGCTTTCCAGGCCCACCGCATTTCCTCCGGGACCGAACAGCGGCCGGAGAACCCACCGGTATTGGGCAGGCCCCGCGCCCCGATGGACCAGTCAAACAGGTAGGAGTCCACGGGAAAATCGCTGAAGAAGAAGTGTACAGGTTCGTTCCAGCGCAGGGCAGCCATCACCAGGTGGGCCAGTTTGCTGTTGAGCTGGTCCCCTCCCTTTTCCTGGGCCCGGCGAACAGTCCAGAAACGGTAGGGATGGCGTGAGGCCAGTTTTCTGGTCAACGATCCGGGCACTTCGTCCCGGGCTGAAAGCACCTTGTCGGCCAGCATGTCCAGGGCATCATCACGGAGGATCAGGTGCCAGCGGTAGTCGAAACGCTTGAAGGAGTTCCGGTCGGGCAGGACCCCGGGAAACCCGGATGTCTCGAGCATGTCGTCGCCCAGGGTCCTGCCGGTGCGTTTGAGCATGGCCCGCAGTTCCCGCCGGGTGGTGCGGGTCTCCTTGCGCCGGACAAAGACTTCGATGAAATCGGTGAGCGGATAGGAATCGTTGCGCCCCCGGCTGGAGAGGAAATGGACATCGATGTCATAGCGGTCACGGTTTACCCAGAGCCGTTCAGACCTTCTGTATTGCCGCCGGCCGCTGGTGCCGCTGACGCTTTCGCCGGTGAGCGGGCTGGTCAGTTTCCACCGATCGTCCATGGCTGAACTTGACCGACCGGTGGAGGCAAGCTTGAGGTCCACTTTGCCATACCAGTTGTGGGAGAGGTACTTGCTCTCCACCCGGTGGTCCCATTGAAAATCGGGAAGGTTCTTGGTGATCACCGTGTCGAGGGTCTTGGTGTCAACATCACGGAAGAAAAAGAAGAAATCCCCCACCGCCGCACCGCCCAGACGATAACCGGACACCCGCAGCCCCTGCTTCACCGCGGTGATGGCGTCGGCCGCCTGGACATCGTCCTGCAGGTCGATCTTCCTCTGGTAGAAAAGACGGGCGCCGCGGATGTGCTCCAGCCGCAGTTTGAGAAAACTCCCCAGCAGGCGCCGCCAGTCCCAGAAGGAGCGCTTGTCGTAGCGCGCCCGGAACTGGACATAGGCCACCCGTTCCACCCGGCCGCCGAACCGCATTTCCATGTGGTCGTCGAAATCCCGGGCCATGGAGAGGAAAAATGTGCCGCGCAACCCCAGCTTGAAGGTCTCCTTCAACGGCAGGTAGTCGGTGATCTCGGTCACCACCCGACTATCCCCGAGATAGATACCGGTGGAGGCCGGAAAGACCACCCGCACCCCGGGTGGCAGGTCGCGGAGCTTGTCCACACTCCAGGGGAGTTTACGCGGATCAAAGGGTTTGGCGAACAGGGCCTTGTACCAGCGGGTGTACCCGCCGCGAAAGATCACCACCCGCCGTTTGGCCTCCAGAAACACGCCGGTGGTGGAACTGTTGCCAAGGTAGCCCAGCAACAGGCCCAACTCTCCCTCCAGGGAGTCCACCACGGTGAAGGTGTCATCGTCTTCCATTCGCAGACGCCGCTGCAGCCGAATGTTCGGCGTGAGGTCACCCACATTGAAGTTGTAGGTGGTGTTGAATGAAATGGTGATCGGTACGCCCCGGATGTCGGTGAGCTCGTCGAGAACGATCTCGGACACCAGCTGTTTCAGGGTATTGCCCACCCGGCTCAGGCCCCGCTCCACACTCGACTTCTGATCTCCAACCACCACCGGTGGGGGTTCCAGGGGTACCAGGGTCTCCAGCGGATAGCATGGCAACGCCCAGAGGGTGTCGGGCCGGTCCCCTTCCCGTATCACCATCAGCGACCGCCCCTTGTTCGAAGCGATCACGTATCCCCCGGGGATTTCACCGGTGAGCTGTTCCCAGCCCGGCGGTTCGGGATTGCCCCACTGGACGAGGAACTGACCCAGCCTGTCACGCGGGATCCGCCAGATCTCGATCAGGGTAAGCCGGCCGGCGCCGTCGTAGTCGATTCGCCGTTCGTACTCCAGCTTGTATCCCAGTTCAGACTTTTTCCACTCGAGGAGGATCCGGGGGGCCAGATCGTGGTCTTTTGCGGCCTGGGTTTCCCAGAGGCAGGTACTCTCCACGCGCTGGTGTACCAGCTGGCGAAACTGCTCGGTTGGAAGGGGTGGCCGGGAGGCCTGGGCCACCGTGCAGTGAACCAGGACCATCAGGATACAGAGTCCCGTGAGAACTGCGCATCGGCAGTTTCGCCACAACACTGTTCTGGAGGTCATCCTGTTCATCCGCTTCGGTCCCGTGCCGGGGTCGGCGGAAAAGAAAAAGCCCGGCAGCCATCTATTGTAGCGGCTGCCGGGCTATTGTGCATTTCAGAACGCCGGTTTTTCCCTCACCAGGCTCGGTCCCCCTAGTTCACCGTGCAGGTGTATACCCCGTCGTCGTTCTCCGACGGGTCGGATGCCAGCTCGACATAGAAGTGGATCGTGCTCATCGTGCCCAACGGTTCACCATCAGGGATTGCGAAATCGACGGAACAGTGATTCAGCCCTGGTTCCAGGGGACGGGTGATGACGGTATCCCAGGAAACACAGAGCCCGGGGACACAGTAGGCATTGGGCCAGTGGGCCGGAGTGCTGGTGGCATGGAACCGGAAATCCACAGCCGTGTCATAGGGGTTGTTGACCTGCAGGTCGATGACCACATATGTGCCCGGACCGCCGGTGACTGAACCTGTGCCGGGATCGATGAACACCCCGGTACTGCCGCCGGCTTCCACGGTGAAGTCCCGGAAGTCGGGAGTGGGGTCGACGTTGCCCGAACTGTCCTGGGCCCGTACCTCGAAGCGGTAGTCGCCGTCGGCAAGATCGGTGTAGCTGGCCGTGGTGCTGCCGCTCCATGATGACCAGCCGCCCTGGTTCAGGCGATACTGGTAGACCAGGGCCGAAGGCGGGTCCACATCGTCCGAGCCGGTGAAGGTGAAGGTCACGTCACCGGTTTCGATGATGCCGCTGGGCCCTGAAGTGATCATGGTCTCCGGCGGAACGGTGTCCGGCGGCTCGCCGGTATCGACGGTGAAGGACCGGGTGTCGGGGCTCGGGTCGACGTTGCCCGAGGTGTCCCGGGCCCGCACGTGGAAGATGTAGTCGCCATCGGCCAGGCTGTTGTAATTGGCCGTGGTGTTGCCGTTGTAATCGGACCAGCCGCTGGACCAGCCCCCGCTGGTGAGCCGGTGCGAGTAGACCAGGCTCGAGGCCGGATCGACGTTGTCACTGCCGGTGAAGGTGAAGGTGACATTGTTGTAGTCGATGATCCCGCTGGGGCCTCCAGTGATCACTGTTTCCGGCGGAACGATGTCGCCGGGGCCGGTGGTGTCCACGGTGAAATTCCGTGACGCCGGGCTGGGATCAACATTGCCGGCGGTGTCCCGGGCGCGCACCTCGAAGGTGTAGTCGCCGTCGTCCAGGCCGGTGAGGGTGGTGCTGGTGTCGCTGGCGTAGCTGGACCAGCTGCCGGAGTTGAACCGCCAGGAGAAGACCAGGTCGCCGGGCTGATCGGTGTCATCGGTGCCGGTCCACTCGAAGTAGACGTCGCTGGTGCTCACCGTGCCGTCGGGGCCGTCCACGATCTGCGTTTCAGGCGGTGTGGTGTCGTCTTCGCCGCCACCGCTGGTGTTCACCGTGAAGGTCTGCTCTGCCGGTGTGGGATCGACCTCGCCGGCCCTGTTGCGAGCCCGGACCTTGAAGGTGTAGGTTCCGTCGGCCAGACCGGTGTAGCTGACCATGGTGGAACTGCTGTATTCAGTCCACTGGGTCTCCTGCGGTTGCAGAATCCAGGAGAACATCAGGTCCCCGGGTTCGTCGTTGGGATCGGTGCCGCTCCAGGTAAAGGTGACGTCAGCGGTGGTGACCGTTCCTTCCGGTCCGGAATCGATGGTGGTGTCCGGAGCCGTTTCCCCCTCGCCTGGATCCGACGGCGAGTCATCGCACGTGGGACAGCAGCCAAAAGGCATACTCACGGCCAACAGCAGAATCAAAATCAGATTGATACGCAGCAAACTCTTTGTCATCGGGAACTCAGCTCCTCTTGCCTCAACCGGAAAGCACCTCTTCGCCCCGTGCCCCTCATTCCGGGGGTTCCGGGAGCGCGGGCGCAGTCTGTTCAACACCCTCGTCCGAAGGATAGCACAGCCCACCCTGCGCATCAATAACCGTATTGACAGCAATGGTTTTCCCGGCAAATAATCGATTGAATCAGGTGGATATAACAGGGAGGCAGAAATGGGAAGCGAACCACGGACAGGTCTGGTGGTCCTCGATTTTGACGGCACCCTGGTGGATACCCGAGACGACATCGTGGACGGAGTCAACCAGGCCCTTGAAGACCTCGGGCTGCCCCGACGGCCCGGCCCCGAAATTGCCGCTTTCATCGGCCGCGGAGTGGAGCACCTGCTGGGCCGCAGCCTCTCCCGGGACAGCCAACACCTGCTGCCCCGGATGCTGGATCGCTTCCGCTATCACTACGACAGCTGTTTTGACCGAACGGCAAAGCTCTACCCCGGGGTGCCCGACACCTTGAAGTGGTTCAGAAATCATGGGCTGCTGCTGGCGGTGGCGTCGAACAAGCCCTCCAGATACCTGGTGAAACTGCTGGAGAAGTTTGAACTGCAGCCTTTCTTCGTGGCTGTGCTGGGCGGCGACGACATGGACCGGAAAAAACCTGACCCCTGGTGCATTGAACGGATCTGCGAGCAGAACCGGATGTCCGCGGATCGAACCCTGATGGTGGGTGACATGCGCTATGACGTGGAAACCGGGGTAAATGCGGGGACCAGGACCTGTGGCGTCCTCTACGGCTACGGAACGGCGGAGGAATTGCGTGCCGCCGGAGCCGGGCACCTGGTGGAGACCTTCCCGGATCTCGTTCCTCTGGTTCTCTGAGATCCCGGAAGTGCTGCACCGGGGAACCCTGGCCTATGTCCAGGTCTCGCTCTCCCGCCACGGGATCAGCGCCGCTGGGCACCGAAAAACAGGACACCTCTTTGCCGTTGCCCGAGTGAATGGGTGCGCGATTTAAAAAGGATTTAAAAAGGGGACAGGTAACTTTTTAAACGGTGTCAGACCGAGCCGTTAAAAAGTTACCTGTCCCCTTTTTAAGCAAAAAAAGCCCGCCGGGTGACCGGCGGGCATTTGCATGTCAGCATGTTGCAGGCATTACCGCATGGTGCCCACGTAGGTGCTGGTGAGCTGCTTCTCCTTGGTGTGAGCCAGGGTGTAGTCGGGGAGCAGCATGGGCGCAACGCGGAATCGTCGATTTCCTTGTTGTATTTCGCCACGTGCTCCAGGGTCAGCGAACCATCCTTTGAGCCATCGGCGGCAAACTTCGCCGCGTTTTCGCCGGCGATACGGCCGAAAACCATGATGTCCAGCAGCGAGTTGCCCATCAACCGGTTCTGGCCGTGGATGCCTCCGCCCACCTCGCCGGCCACGTAGAGGCCGGGCACTTCGGTGCTGCCGTCTTTCTGGAACTCCAGGCCGCCATTCTGATAGTGCAGCGTGGGGAAGATCAGCATCGGCTCCTTGGAGATGTCGATGCCGAAGCGCTTGTAGAGGATGAACTTGCCCGGGAACTCCTTCTCCACCGTACCCGGCCCGACGAGGTCTTCGATCATCGGCGAATCGAGCCAGACTCCGAACTTGCCGGTGGGGGTGGGCACACCCTTGCCCGCCTCGGTGCACTCGCGGATGATCGAGGCCGCTTCCACGTCCCGGGGCTCACGCTCGTTGACGAACTGGTTTCCTTCGATGTTCACCAGGTTGGCGCCGGCGCCGCGGAACTTCTCGGTGATCAGGATGCCCTCGGCCTGCTCGGGGAAGACCACGCCGGTGGGGTGGTATTGCACCGTGTGCAGGAAGCAGACCTTCACCCCGGCACGGTAGGCCATGATGAGGCCGTCGGCGGTGGCGCCGTAGTGGTTGGTGGTCATGAAGTTCTGCACGTGGAGACGGCCGCTGCCGCCGGTGGCCATCACCACCGCCTTGGCCTTGACCAGGGTGTACTCCTCGGTCTCCATGTTGTAGAGCACCGCGCCGGCGCACTGCCCGTGCTCGTTGAGCACCAGCTCCACCGCCGGCGAGAACTCGATCACCGTGATGTCATTGCTACGGTTGCGAGCTTCGTCACGCACGGTGCGCATGATCTCCGCGCCGGTGATGTCCGCGGCGTAGTGCATCCTTTTGCGCGAGGTGCCGCCGCCGTGGATCGTCTCCAGGGTGCCGTCGGCCTTCTTGGTGAAGTTGCAGCCGTGATGTTCAAGCCACTTGATGGCGTCAGGGGCCTGCTTGCACAAGGTTTCAACCAGCTCGGGGGTGTTCTTGAAATGGCCCCCGCCCATCACGTCAAGATAGTGATACCAGGGCGAATCCTTGCCCACCTTGGTGGCCGCCTGAATGCCGCCCTCGGCCATCATGGTGTTGGCGTCACCGTGGCGCAGCTTGGTGGCCAGGATCACCTTGGCCCCCTGCTCCTGGGCCAGCAGGGCCGCCGCGGTTCCGGCACCGCCGCCGCCGATGATCAGCACATCGGTCTCGTGGGCCGCCGTGGAGAGGTCGATCTTTTCGGGGTTGACCCGGCTCCGCGCTTCCAGCAGGTCCACCACCTCGTGAGCGATGTGGTAGCCCTTGCTGGGTCCGATCTTTATTTCCCGCCGTCCCTCTTCCTTGAAGTCGGGATGGTAGTCCAGACGTTTCTTCCGCTCATCGAGGTCGAGGAAGGGCACTTCCTCGCCGGCCTTCTTCTTGGCCACCCGCTCCGCTCTCGTCGATTCAACGACCTTGATCAGCTCTTTCAATGACTCGGGGTAAGGCATCTTTTTTCACCTGCTGGTTGCGCGTGCGCTCTGAATCGTTGCGATATGACGTCCACCGGTGACGGCCACCGCCTCAGAGATAGCTGGGGTCCTCGGGCTTCCAGTCCTCCTGGGACATGTGGGGCTCCTGCTGCCGGTTCTGGTAGACGTCCTTCATCGTCTCTTCGTCCATAGTCTTCAACTTCTCGATGCCCTCGTCGAACGTGCCGGCAGCGATGTTGTCCACCATGGTCTGAAGGTGCTCGGCCCGCGGGGTGATCTTGCTGCCGTGGATCCGGCGCACCATCTGGGCGATGTGATACTGGGCCATCTCCGCCATGCAGCGGGAGGTGCAGAGGCCGCACTGGATGCAGTCGAAGGAGAGCTCGTTGGCCTTTTTCAGGTCGCCCTGCTTGATCGCGGCCACATAGTCCATCACCTGGACGTCCATGGGGCAGACCTTGGTGCAGGCGTTGCAGGCGACACAGCGGAAAAGCTCGGGGTAGAGCTTGTGCACCTCGGTGGCGTCGGCGCTGATCTCCTCGAAATTGTAGCTGGACCTGATCGCCGGGAAGAAGGGGATCTGGGTCAGATACATGTCCGGCTCCACCACGGTCTGGCAGGCCAGGCCCACCCGGATGTGGTAGTCGCCGGGTTTGCGGTAGACCGTTCCGCAGGCGCCGCAGATGCCGCCGCGGCAGCCGCAGCCGCGGATATACCTGTACCCGGCATATTCGAGGGCCTTCATGATGGTCAGGGAATCGGGCACATCGTAGCGCTTCCCCATGACGTAGATGGGGATCAGTTCGGCGTCCATGCCTTCGGTGGTCTTGGCGGTTTCGTCGCTCATCTGGACCTCTCGGTAAAAATAAAGTAATCAGAGCTGAAGCGGGACACCGGGTTCATGCACTCTGGATGAACTTGCGGCTGTCCAGCAATTCCCTCGATGCGGGTTCGTTCAGTTCGAAACGGCAGACCTTTTCCTCCAGCCCCAGGGCCACGGCCAGCAACTGGGTGAAGTAGTAGGTGGGGATACCCTCGAAACCCTCGGCCCCGGCCGCCATGGCCTCCTGCTTGCGCCCCAGGTTGAACTCACAGAGCGGGCAGCTGGAAACCAGCGCCTCGGCACCGTGGGTCCGGGCCGAATCGAGCACGTGGCGGGCGCTGTTCAGCGCCTCCTCCGGGTGGCTGACCATGGTGTACGAGCTGCAGCAGTCATCGGCCGCGGGGAAGGAGACCGCTTCGGCCCCCAACGCCTCGATGAACTCCCGGAAGAGGGTCGGCCGGTCGGTGGGTTCGATGGCCACCTCGCGGGGGCGCAGGAGGGTGCAGCCGTAGTACGGGGCCACCTTGAGCCCGGTGAGCGGCACCTTCACTTTCTCCCGCACCGTGTCCCAGCCCACGGTGTCGCGGAGGAACGGCAGCAGGTGCAGCACATCCACATCGCCCTCGTAGTCCGGCTCCTCTTCCATGAAGCTGTTGATGGTGAACCGCTTCTCCTCGTCGTCGCGCATCACCAGGTTGGCCCGGGCCAAGGTGTTGTAGCACATGGAGCAGGCGGTGAGCACTTTTGTCTCGCCCTGCTCCTTGACCCGGATCAGGACACGCACCGGCGCCAGCAGGTTGATCAGGTTGTCGTCGGCCAGGGAGAAAACCGCGCCGCAGCAGTTCCAGCGGGGCAGCTCCTCCAGTTCCACGCCTAGGGCCTCCAGCGCCGCCACGGCGGTGCGGTCGAGATTCGCGGCCTTGGTCTTCAGGGTGCATCCCGGATAGTAGCTAACTTTCATCGTACCCCTCATGACGTGTGCCGGCGGAAACAGCTGACCATGGCTATCTGCGGCATCTCCTCGAGCGTCTCCTCGGGAATCTCGGAAGGCTCGATATGGTTCTCGTTGGTTCGGAGCTTCAGCATCCGGGCGGCTTCCATCACCTTGGTCAGGTCAATCCCTCTCGGGCAACTGACCGTACAGCTCTGGCAGGTGGCGCAGAGCCAGATCATCTTCGAGTCTTCCACGCTCTTCTTCTGCCCGTAGTGCGAGAAGAGGATGATCTGCCGCGGCGGCACGTCGGAACTGTCGGCCATCGGACAGGCCGCCGTGCAGGTGCCGCACTGCATGCATTTATGGAAGTTCTCCCCGCTGATTTCCTCGAGTTTCCTGACGAACTCCTCATCATACGTGCGATCCGATATTTCGATTCCCACAAGCACACCTCGTTTGGAACGTCCTGAAATCCTTGCGGTTCAAGGCCGACCGGCTGATGCCCCGGCCCTGGATGGCTGTTGGCTGCAACACTGCGTGCAACATGAAACGCATCAAATCGATTATCATACTGACCTGCCGCCCCCTGTCAAGACTGCTCCATCTTATCCCTTTTATTTCATGCGTTTTCATTGCAATTGATTGAGGGACGGCCAGGGACTGAAAGATATGAATGGGAGACTTTGTGCAGCATTTTCGCCGGAGAGCGTAGTTCAGCCGGACCGGACCAGTACCCTGTCGAAATAGGGGGTGCAGAGAGCGGCCAGCCGCTCGACCTCGGCAGCGGAGAACGGTTCCAGGGCGGCCCAGGCTGGATCGAGGGTGACGTCGGGTCGATACTGCTGCAGCACGTACGTGGTGCCGGTGGTGCCCACGCCACCCACCCAGCGGCAGATCTCCAGCAGCTGCTCCTCACCGGCCAGCCCCGGCACCAGGGTGGTGCGCAGTTCGAATTCAATTTCACGGCTGCGCAGGATTCGCACGCTCTCCTCCACCGGACCAGGTTCACCCCTGCCGCCGGTGGCCTCGCCATAGAGCCCGGGAGGCGCCTTGATGTCCAGAGCGACGTAGTCCACCAGGCCCTCGTCCAGCAGCTGGTCCAGACGGCCGGGATAGGAACCGTTGGTGTCCAGCTTCACCGCCACCCCGGCCTCATCCTTTATCCGGCGCAGAAAACTGCTCAGCCCGTTCTGCATCAGCGGTTCTCCGCCACTGATGCAGAGGCCGTCAACCAGCCCCTGCCGCCGGGCCAGCAATGCCAGTACATCTTCGGGGTTCACCGGTTCCGGCGGCCGGCCAGGTGGGACCATCCCGGGATTGTGGCAGAACCCGCAACGGAAGTTGCAGCCCTGGAGAAAGATGGAGCAGGCCACCCTGGCCGGGAAATCAACCAGGGTGGTCTTGATCAATCCGCCGATGGCAATGGTCATCGGCCGGGGTTGACCGAGAGGTGCTGCAGGATCTCGTCCTTGCCCGAAGCGATCCCCACCACCTTCTCGTCGTTGTCCAGCTCCAGCAGGATCGGCACGTCGAGGCTGCCGTCCACCGACCGCTGCACCCTCTTCCTCAGCATCGGGTAGAACTGGGTGAACAGGTCGCGGCCCTTCTTCTCCTTCAGATTGTAGACCTGGCGGTCGCTGAAGGGGATGAAATCGTTGATGCTGGAGATGGTCTCGGTGCAGGCGGTGCAATTGGGCATGGTGAACAGCTTGAGGTTCCGTCCCCCGTTGCCCGGCGCTGCCGCCGCCAGCGGTTCCGGCGTCGCCACCTCTTCGCCGATGTCGGCGGTGACAGCGGGCCGTGGCGTCTCCCCGGTGGTTACCGGTGTCACGGTCACGGCGTCATCCGTCCGTGCCTTGTGGCTGTGGGGCATGCTCGCCGGGCATTGATCGAAGGTCTGGCGCTCGAAATACTCCTCGCGCTTGCCCTTGTTCCAGTTGCCCACCGGGCGGTAGTAGCCGACGATCCGTGAATAGACCTCGGTGTCGGCCCCGCAGTCGCCGCACTTGAACTGCTCGCCCTTGAGGTAGCCGTGATCGGGGCAGACCGAGAAGGTGGGGGTGATGGTGAAGTAGGGAATGCGGTAGTTCTCGGCGATGCGCTTGACCAGCGACTTGCAGGCGTCCAGGTCGTCGATGGATTCACCGATCATCGAGTGGAACACCGTGCCCCCGGTGTAGCGAGACTGGACCGGCTCCTGCAGGTCGAGGGCTTCGAAAAGGTCTCCGGTGAGGTCCACCGGCAGCTGCGTTGAGTTGGTGTAGTACGGGACTTCCTCGCCGGCAGTGGTGATCTCCGGAAACTCCTGCTTGTCGATCTTGGCCAGGCGGTAGGAGGTGGACTCCGCCGGCGTGGCTTCCAGGTTGTACATGTTGCCGGTCTCCTTCTGGAAGGTGACCAGCACGTCTCGCATATAGTCGAGCATCTCGATGGTGAAATCGGCGGCTTCCTGGTGCTCGATGCTCTTGCCGAGGAAGTTGAGGCAGCACTCGTTCATCCCCACGATGCCGATGGTGGAGAAATGGTTGTCCCAGGTGCCGAGATAGCGCTGCGTATAGGGGAAGAGACCCTCCTCCATCAGTTTGGTCACCACCCGCCGTTTGGCCTCCAGCGAGTCGCGGCCGATCTCCATCAACCTGGTGAGGTTGCCGTAAAACTCATCCTTCGTCTCGGAGATGTAGCCGATGCGGGGCAGGTTGAGGGTGACCACGCCGATGGACCCGGTGAGCTCGGCGGCGCCGAACAGCCCGCCGCCTTTCTTTCTCAGTTCGCGCTTGTCCAGCTGCAGCCGGCAGCACATGGACCGCACGTCGCCCGGTTTGAGATCACTGTTGATGAAATTCTGGAAGTAGGGCGTGCCGTATTTTCCGGTCATCTGGAAGAGCAGGGAGGCGTTGGGGGAATCCCAGTCGAAATCCCGAGTGATGTTGTAGGTGGGGATCGGGTAGGGGAAACCACGGCCGTCGGCATCACCTTCCATCATCACCTCGAGGAAGGCCCGGTTGACCACGTCCATCTCTTTCTGGAAGTCGCCATAGGTCACGTCCAGTTCCTTACCGCCCACCAGGGCCGGCTTGTCCTTCAGGTCTTCGGGCACCGTCCAGTCGAGGGTGATGTTGGTGAACGGCGCCTGGCTGCCCCAGCGGGAGGGCGTGTTGACGCCGAAGACAAAGCTCTGCACGTGCTGCTTGACGTCCTCGAAGCTGAGATCATCCACCCGGATAAAGGGGGCGAGGTAGGTGTCGAAACTGGAGAAGGCCTGGGCCCCGGCCCACTCGTTCTGCAGCACGCCGAGGAAGTTGACCATTTGCGCGCTCAGAGTGCTGAGGTGCTTTGCCGGGCTGGAACTGATCTTGTTTTCAACTCCGCCGAGGCCTTCTCGGATCAGCTGGTCCAGGCTCCAGCCGGCGCAGTAGCCGGAAAACATGGAGAGATCGTGGATGTGCATTTCACCGTCGCGGTGCGCGTCGGCGATTTCCTTGGTATAGATGTGGTTCAGCCAGTAGTTGGCGGTGACCGTGCCCGAGTTGTGCAGGATCAGACCGCCGAGGGAGTAGTTGACGTTGCTGTTTTCACGGACCCGCCAGTCGGCCTGGCTGAGGTAGCCGTCCATGGTCGAGTGAATGTCGAGGAGCATGCTCCGCGCGTCGCGGAGCCGGGCATGCTGTTCGCGGTAGAGGATGTAGGCCTTGGCGGTCCTGGCGTGTCCCTCTTCGATGAGAACCTTCTCCACCAGGTCCTGGATCTGCTCCACGGCGGGGATGCTCCGCTTGTGGAAACTGGTCAGCACCGCCTCGCAGACATTGTTGGAAAGACGGACAGCCGCCGCTCGATCGGTCCCCCCCACCGATTTCGCCGCATTGAAAATCGCGTCGGTGATCCGTTCCTGATCGAACGGAGCAATATTTCCGTTCCGCTTCCGTATCTGATGCTTGTTCAGCAGGAACCGGAATTTGGGCATGACATTCCCGTTGCTCGCCTCTTCATGACCCATACTCAACCTCCGAAAATAGTACGCCATCCCTTGGCGAATACCAGTACATATAGATTGTTATTATGTGGGGGATATATACTATATCTTGTGCCTTAGGATAATAGTGCCACCATATCTTGCTGTCAAGCCGCCGGGCATTTTTTTTGTCCCATCGCCGGGCGGCCATCCATAACCCGCCGTTTCTGAACCATTTCCCTGCGGGTTTGACATAAAAAACCTCTGCCCTTCCCCCACCATAACCGCTGTACAGCGCCTCCGGTCTCCGGCGAATATCGCATTTTTGTCTCTTGACGATGGAGGACCATTTTGGTATTGTTCTGCAAATGCTGAGTTCCCAATCTAATCAGTGATAACGTGGATTAACTGTAATTTCTCGAATCAGGGGATCCCCCGTAAAACGCAAGGAGATCAACGAATGTCCAAACGCTTTTTTCAGATTGCCGCCGCTTTTGTCGCCGTCCTGTTCATGGTGCTCGCTCCCATCGCCTGCCAGCAGGCGGAGCAGGCCACCGAAGGCACCGAGACGGCCACGCCGGCTGGTCCGGCCAATGGCAAGAAACTGATGGCCGCCACGCCCAAGACCGATGCTGCCGTGGCCGATGCTGAGGAAGCCGTTGAAGGCGCCTTGGACGAAGCCGGTGAAGTCGTGGACGAAACCGGCGAAGCCCTTGAAGAAGGGGCCGAGGCCGTTGATGAAGCGGTTAAGGACGTGACGGAAGGTAAGTAGTATCACAGCACCCGCCATTCAGTGTCTCATCGGTAAACAAGGGGACACCGGTATCGCTACTCCGGTGTCCCTTTCTGCTGTCCGGGCCCGAGGTGCAGCAACAGGGAGTCAGCGCAGAAAATCGCGTGCTATCAACAAGTTTGACAGCTCCGATCCACTCCGCTATAGTTTCGTTCTTCAGAAAAACAGGACGAGCTGAACGAGGTAGAAATGCAGGACACTGAACAGAATCTTGCCGTGTTTGTCGATTTCGAGAACCTGGCCCTCGGTTTCAAGGACATGAAATCGAAGAAGTTTGATATCACCAAAGTTCTCGAGCGGTTGGTGGAAAAGGGCAAGATCATCTCCAAGAAGGCCTATGCCGACTGGTCCCGTTTTGGCGAGTACAAACGGACCCTCCACGAAGCGGCCATGGAGCTGATCGACATTCCCAAGCGGCACATGACCGGGAAGAACTCCGCCGACATCCGCCTGGTGGTGGACGCCATGGATCTCTCCTACGCCAAAGAGCACATCGACACCTTTTGCATCGTCTCCGGGGACAGCGATTTCTCTCCGCTGGTCTCCAAGCTCAAGGAGAACGGCAAGCATGTGATCGGCCTGGGCATGAAGGACTCATCGTCCGAGCTGCTGATCAACAACTGTGACGAGTTCATCTTCTACGAAGACCTGGTGCGGCCCAGCACCAGCCCGCCGAAATTCGGCCGTCTGGATAAGAAGAAGAAGGAGGCGTTCCAGTTGATGGTGGACTCGGTGGTGGCCCTGGTGCGGGAGAACAAGCCGGTACTCTGGTCCTCCATGGTCAAGGAGACCATGAAACGGAAGAAACCCTCTTTCAACGAGACCTACCACGGGTACCGCACCTTCAGCGAGCTGCTGGAGGATGCCGAGAAAAATGGCGTGATCCTGCTGCGCAAGGACACCCGCAGCGGCACCTATGTCATCGAGGGCTTCGGCAAGAGCAACTGAGCCAGCGCCCGGAGGAGAGTTGGTGAACGACACACCCGAAAAAAAGGGCCGCCCGGCACCGGACGATTACTTCCGGGCCTACCTCGAGGAGGGTGGCCTGGCCATGGAGCCCTTCTGTCGCTGCGGCCAGCAGCTCAACGAGAAATACCACTGCTCGGCCTGCGACCGCCAATGCCGCTGCATCACCTTTGTCTGCGATGACGAAGCCACCCAGTCGGCGGTGAAGAAATTCATCGAGGAGCAACCGCGGTTTGCCGGTTTCCGCACCGCGCTGGCCGAAGAGCTGCCCGGCTGATTCCTGCCCGGGCAACACCCCACAGAAAAAAGCCCCCCGGTTCCCCGGGGGGCTTTTCACGTACCCTTCTGCGATCAGATCTGCGATCAGACGGTCTTGATCACCACGGCGTTGGTCACCGCCGCCTGGGGATGGATCGCCGCGTCATCCTGGATGATCCCCTGCAGGGTATAGAGCCGGCCCGCGGGAAGGCCGCCGGCCACGTTGGCGATGGTGCAGGGCGCCTGGGGCGCAAAGCGATTGGGCACCCCGAGAACCGACTGGTAGCCGAGGTTGTTCCAGATCAGCACCGGCTGCGGCGACGCCCCGTTCATCGGCGTGGGCAGGCAGGTGTGGCCCAGGTCCCAGGGCTGGGTCTTGTGACAGCAGGCCTCCGGCTGCCGGTTCCAGGCGTAGAGCGCGTATTTCGACATCGACCGCGAGGGCGGCGCGTTGAGGGTGATGACGATGGGCTGCCCAGCGGGCACCTCCACCACTCCCCCGTTGACCCCGGCGCTGCCGTTGACAAAGAGCACGTTGGGCACCAGGCCCGCCCCCTTGTTCACATTGCCCCGCCAGCAGTCTTCCCCGTAGTGCGCGTCCCGTTCGATATACCAGATGTTGGTGTAGTTGCCCAGACCGTTGCAGTGCTCGTGCACGCCGAGGTTGTGGTAGTCCATGGCCTCGTGGAGGTAGTCGTGGGAGGTTTCACCCACACCGTGGTGGGCCTGTTCGGCCAGCAGGTAGTCGACCATCACCGACTCGTGAGCCACCGGGTCGAAGGAGAGGAAAAGGCTGTTGGGCGTCGGGCCGTTGGGGAAGGTGTCCCACTGCACGGGATCCCCGTACGGACCACCGTTCCAGAGACCGAAGAGCGCGTCGCCCAGCACCAGCCGGGTCTTGTCGCGGATGTGCGGGTTGACGTAGAAGTCGGAGAGGTTGGTGTGGATCGAGGAGTGCAGGCTGGACGGCCCCGGTTTGGAGGTGCCCAGGTGGTTCTTGAAGCACATGGTGGCCAGCACGTAAAAGTGGTCCTTGAACAGCGGCAGGTTGATCAGGTGCTGCGACTGGCTGACCACCAGCGGGATGTACTGGGTGGAGATGTTGCGGAACGTCACCGGCGCATCGTAGTCGGCCTGGGCCAGCGCGTCACCCGATTCAACGTAGGTCACCGCGTAGTTCACCCGGTCCTTGACCCGCTGCTGGTGGATCGGCCGCGAGCAGTCGTAGACCCGGATGTCCGCCACCGGGATCCCCATGACATCCACCAGGCCGTGACAGAGAGCGTTGATCGAGGGGGCGATGGCGTCCATCTCGTTGCTCATGCCGGCGTAGTTGTTCATGTTGATCTTCACCGCCACCTTGTCCCCCGGCACATAGGAGGCCATGATCACGTTCCAGGCGTCGGCCACGGTGAAGGTGTTGGTCAGACACTTGACCCCCACATCGAGCATGTCGTCCACCACGCCCTGGTTCACGTGGTCGAAGTAATAGTTGCTCGAGTAGTCCCAGTAGGTGGCTCGGTCGTCATGAACCCGCACCACCTTGGGCCGGGCCCTGACCGTGGTGTCGGCCGTGGCCGATCGCACGGCAAAGGGCTGCACCACGGCCGCTCCCGCCGCCGCTGCCGCCCCGGTCTTCAGAAAGTCCCGGCGGTTGAGACACGATTTCCGTTCCGACGACCGCTCATCCCTCTTGCTCATCACTCACCTCTTCAAGTTGGTCTGCCACCGCTAAAACAACCGCATCATATGAATGCCGGCAAGCGGACAAACCCCCGTCGCCACTCACCATTCATAATGAATTCCCGTGCGAAACCACGGACGGAGGGACCGCCCTGCGGGCTGTTTCCCCCGGTTAGCCATGGCCCTATTAATACGATCGGGATTGAATTAAGTCAAGAAATCGGCTGTTCCGGCCGTGAAAGACCCCCGCAACTGGCTCTCAATCCAATTGCGGAACGCAAAAAGCACACTGCCCATTGCCCGTCTTCCTGCCCTGGTCTATAATCCTGCCTTGATTTTCATGCCGGAATTTCGGCCGGGCTGATCCGCAGCCGGCGCCGGTTTACCTATCAGGCCCTCACCCCGGGCCGTGGAGGAGGAAGCGCAAGAATGAGCAGCACCGAAGTGAAGGATGTTCTCCAGCAGCTGGGCCTGGAAGCCGTAAACCCCGGAGCCTGTGGCAAGCAGTGGTATCGCGAGAGCGCGCGCGACGAGCTGGCCTCGGTCAACCCGGCCACCGGCGAGACCATCGCCAGCGTGCTCCAGGCCAACGATGACGACTTCGAACGGGTGATGGCCGACGCCGAGGAGGCGTTCAAGACCTTCCGCATGATGCCCGCCCCCCAGCGGGGGATGCTGGTACACGAGATGACGGTGGCGCTCACCGAGAAGAAGGACGCCCTGGGCGCCCTGGTCACCATGGAGATGGGCAAGATCCTTTCCGAGGGTCTCGGCGAAGTGCAGGAGATGATCGACATCGGCCACCTGGCCGTGGGCCTCTCCCGCCAGCTCTACGGGCTGACCACCCACTCCGAACGGCCGCTGCACCGGATGTACGAGCAGTGGCACCCCTACGGCACCATCGGCATCATCAGCGCCTTCAACTTCCCGGTGGCCGTCTGGGCCTGGAACGCGCTGATCGCCGCCGTCTGCGGCGACACCAGCATCTGGAAGCCCTCCTCCTCAACCCCGCTCACCGCGGTGGCGACACAAAACATCATCAACCCGGTGCTGGAGCGCCACGGCCTGCAGGGGATCATGACCACGGTGATCGGCAAGGGCAGCGTGGTGGGCGAACAGCTGATCAACGACAAACGGATCCCGCTGGTCAGTTTCACCGGCTCCACCAGAATGGGCAAGCGGGTGGGCGAAGTGGTGGGCGGCCGCCTGGGCAACACCATCCTCGAGCTTGGCGGCAACAACTGCATCATCGTCGCCCCCAGCGCCAACCTCGACATGGCCATGCGGTCGATCCTCTTCGGCGCCGTGGGCACCGCCGGCCAGCGCTGCACCTCCACCCGCCGGGTGATCATGCACAAGAGCGTGGCGGCCGAGCTGACCGAGAAGCTGATCTCCACCTACCCCAACATCCGCATCGGCAACCCGCTGGATTCCAACACCCTGATGGGCCCGCTGGTGGACCGCACGGCGGTGGACACCATGATGGCCGCCCTGGCCGAGCTGCGGGAGAACGGTGCCGAGGTGCTCTGCGGCGGCGAGGAACTGAACGACGGCGAATACGCCGGCGGTCACTTTGTCACCCCCTCGCTGGTCAAGGCCAGCAACGACCTCGACGTGGTGCAGCGGGAGACCTTTGCCCCGATCCTCTACCTCATGGAGTATGACGAAATCGACGAGGCCATCGCCATGCACAACAACGTGCCCCAGGGCCTCTCTTCCTCCATCTTCTCCAACAACATTCTGGAGACCGAGGCTTTCCTCAGCCACCGCGGCTCGGACTGCGGCATCGCCAACGTCAACATCGGCACCTCCGGCGCCGAGATCGGCCTGGCCTTCGGCGGGGAGAAGGACACCGGCGGCGGCCGCGAGTCGGGCTCCGATGCCTGGAAGGCCTACATGCGCCGGCAGTCAAACACCATCAACTGGGGCACCGAGCTTCCCCTGGCCCAGGGGGTGAAGTTCGACGTCTGATCGTTGATCGACACCAATCCGTACAGACCAACGGCGCGGCAAGGAAGCGATTCCTGCCGCGCCGTTTTTTTGCCCTGACGGATGTCGTACACTATAATCTTCGAACACCGTCTAACCACAAAGTGGCTCAACTATGCTCTACCGCACCATGCCGAAGAATGGCGACTGGCTCTCCAGCCTCGGCTTCGGGACCATGCGCCTGCCGCTGCGCAAGAACGGCTCCATCGACGCGCCGCGGGCCATCCGCCAGCTCCGTTCCGCCATCAACCTTGGGGTCAACTACATCGACACGGCCTGGCCCTATCACGGCGGAGACAGCGAGGGACTGGTAGGCCTGGCTCTGGGAGGCGGGTACCGGGACAGGGTCCGGCTGGCCACAAAACTCCCCTCCTGGCTCCTCGAAAAGCGCGAGGACATGGACCGCTACCTCGACCGGCAGCTCGGGCGCCTGGGAACCGACCGCATCGACTACTACCTGGTTCACGCCCTGTCCGGAGAACAGTTGGACCGGCTGGAAGGGATGGGGGTCACCGGGTTCCTCGATAGCGCCCTGGCCGACGGACGGATCGTCAACGCCGGCTTCTCCTTTCACGGCCGGCCGGAGGACTTCTCGCGGATCGTCGACGCCTACCCCTGGACCTTCTGCCAGATCCAGTACAACTTTCTCGACGAGCAGATGCAGGCGGGCACGGACGGCCTGGAATATGCCGCGTCCAGGGGACTGGGCATCATCGCCATGGAGCCCCTGCGGGGCGGCAAACTGTCCACCCCCGCCCCCCGCCGTCGATACAGGCAATCTGGGACGAAGCCGCCATCGGGCGCACGCCGGCGGAGTGGGCCCTGCGCTGGGTCTGGGACCGTCCGGAGGTCACCCTGCTGCTCTCCGGCATGAATGTGGAAGCGCACATTGAGGAGAACATCGCCATTGCCGGCGAATCGCTCCCCAACTCACTCACCGACGCGGAACACGAGCTGGTGGGGCGGGCGGCCGCCGAGTATCGCGAGCTGATGGCCGTGGGCTGCACCGGCTGCGGCTACTGCATGCCCTGCCCCTCGGGGGTGATGATTCCCGACTGCTTCGACGTGTACAACACGCTCTCCATGTATGGCGACCGGCAGGGAGCCGGGTACAGCTATGCCGTCCGTATGTGCGGCGACCTGGCGGGCCACGATACCGGCTACGCCTCCCAGTGCACCCAGTGTGGTGAGTGCCTGGAGAAGTGCCCGCAGCAGATCGAGATCCCGGAGATGATGTCCAGGGTGGCCAAAGCCCTCGAAGGCCCGGACCTTGAGCAGCGGGTGGCCTTTGTCCGCTCGATGCTCAGCGGCGAAGCGCCCGGTCAGTAGAACCCCGAATCAGCTGATACTCTTTCAATTGATTGCCTTTTTACTATACAAAAAGAATAGGGTTTTGCTGGGCGGGCGTCAACACTACCCGCGCTCAACGACCGGTGGGTCCAGATCCCTATCGATGACATCCTTCATCAGGCACAGTGAGTGGTTCCAGACAACATCATGCAGGAATGAAGGGAAGACGTAGCGCAGCATCCTCCCGGCCCTCCCCTGGAAATCAAAGGCAACATACTTTTCGGGTCTCTTCAAGATCGAAAATCAGCACACCGCCCCTGGCAAAGCTGTTCATGACCCTGAATACGAGAAACCGCTCCCCAACCATATCTTCCAGGACCAGGTCCACCGGGGGGATCAGAAAGGGAAATTCGTAGCGGATTACGCAGCCAACCTCATTGGCCTTGCCCGCTATACGTCGAACCGTGATCATCTTCGGTTTGAAATACTTCCTGTCGTCCTCTCCGAATCTTCCCAGTTGACGAAGGATCTCTTTTTTGTTCGCCACGATGCCGATGGAGTACATCTTCTCGAAATCAGGGCCCCGTGCCAGCTGGGTCATCTGCAGCGCTTCGATCAGCTCTTCTCTCTTGTCCCTCAACTTATCCCTGGTTACACCGGTGGGATATCTTCCGAAACCACGCCATTTCAGACCGAAGAACTGCTCCGTGAGGGAATTGCGGAGCGTAACCAGCCACCCGCCCACCAGGATTGAGCGGATCGCCCCGGGATGAAGCATGGAGGACATGATGCTTTTGTAGGAGTCCTCACCACTGGCGATCTTCCACAGGATCTGCTCCAGCCTCCGCTTATTCTCGGGTCTGGTTTTACGCTCGATGAGCACCGCCTGGTAGAGGACTCTGCCCAGGATCCGGCTGCGAAAGGTCATGCGGTTGATCAGGAAAACCAGTCTTCCGAAACGGTTGTCGATGGTGAGGTCCCGGACAACAGGCAGGTATCCCCGCCTCAGGCTTTTCCGGTCAACACCGAGATCCATAACCGTCCCGGCCAGCGCCGAAGCCATCCGATGCGCGGAGTGGATGCCATCCTTGTAGAGCCGTGAAGTGGCCATGTCACCAATAACGGCCACCCTTCGACCCACCGGTTCTCTGGCCACACCCACCGTCATGTTTGGATTGCACATGCAGGCGCTGGCCACCGCAGATCCCCTGGGAAGCAACCGGCGAATGTGCGGCAGCTCGAGAAACCGATTGATGATGTCGAAACTCTGCGAACCGCCGGAGCACCTATCCACAGTGGGACCGATCAGCACGACGGTCATGAATTTGCCCTTGGGAATCAGGGACGCCATTTCGATGGAGAGATCCCGTGATCCGTACTCCGCAATAAAGAGCTCGTCCTGAACTCTCCGCATGAACCGCTCGTCCTTGACGTCCACTTCAGCGATGAGCGCCTTCCTGGTTCGAGGCGGACGAAATCGCGGGATGATCCCCTGCAGGTTGCTGAAAATCCGGGCGTTTTCCAGTTTCATGCCCGGAATCTGGTTCACTCCGCAAGCGAGAACGGTGAAGTCCGTTTCCAGAACCTGATCCAGGGATGCCTTGTCACCAGGGGTGCTGTAGTGGAGCACTGTCTTCCCGCTTTCGGCATAGTGCAGATCCTGTACTTCCCCGGCAATAACATCCGCACCCTCCTCCGCGGCTCGATCCAGGAGGAAAGAATCGAGGTTTGAGTATCTGCCCTGTCGCCCCCAGGGCTTCGAACCACGGTAGACCACAACCATCCGTCGTCCAGCCGGGACATCCAGCACGATGTGCTTCCATTCCCCCTGGACGGTGAGTGCTGTTATGTTTCCGTTGATGACATCGTCGGGCAGGGCAAGCCCGATATCCCTCAGGACATCGAACATGCGTGGGGAAATGATCCCCGCGCAGTAGTTGCACCCCTCCCGTTGTGTGGGCTGCAGCGAAGAATCCCGGCAGCGGGATTCCCTTTTCTTCTCAATGATCGTCACGTGGATGAATCGCTGCTCTGCTTTTGCCCGGCGCAGCACATCGATGGCGAAGAACGAACCTGCCGGCCCGCCGCCAACGATCCCGATCCGCGATCCGTCCTCAAGACGCACTGGGGATACTGTTTTCATCCGCAGAGTTCCCGGGCCAGACCGTCGGCCATCAGCATCCCCTCCCGGGTGGGTTTGATCCGGCCGTCTTCGGTGACCACCAGGCCCAGCTCGCGGCAGCGGTCCAGCACGACAGCGGCGTCCGGGTCGCCCGCCAGATCACCCGGTTCGATTCCGTCGGCCAGCCTGAGGCCCAGGGCCACCCGCTCCATCTCCAGCTGTTCGGGGGTGAGCAGTTCCCTTCCATCCTCGGCGCTCCCCTCGGTTTCCAGCAGCTCACAGTAGCGGTCCAGGGTATCAACGTTCCACCAGCGGGACCGGCCATCATAGGAGTGGGCCGAGGGACCGAGACCGAGGTAGGGCACGTGGGTCCAGTATTTCATGTTGTGGCGCGAGCGATGCTCACGGCCGCGGGCAAAGTTGGAAACCTCGTAGTGTTCGAAGCCACTGCTCTCCAGTAGGTCAGCCCCGGCGAGAAACTGGTCGGCGGCACTTTCCTCGTCCACCGGCACCACCTTCCCCAGTTCCACCCACCGGCCCAGGGGTGTGCCTTCTTCCACGGTGAGCTGGTAGCAGGAAAGGTGCTGGGGCTCCAGTTCCACGGCCCGGCGCAGGGTGTCCAGCCACCGGTCCACGGTTTGGCCGGGCACGGCGGAGATCAGGTCGAGGCTCAGCTCTTCGATCCCGGCGCTGCGCAGCTGATCAACGGAATGTTTCACGTCACCGGCCCGGTGGCGGCGTTCCAGAAAGTCGAGCACCCGCTGGTCAAAGGACTGTGCGCCGAGGCTCACCCGGTTCACACCCAGGGCGGACAGCAGGCCCGCGAGGTCACCGTCAAGGTCCGCCGGGTTCGCCTCGATGGTGATCTCCAGTGAGGAGTGGAAGATGAATCTATCGTGGAGAATGCGGAACAGCGATTCCAGTTCAGCCGGAGAGAGGATCGTGGGTGTGCCGCCGCCGATGTAAAGCGTGTCGAAGATGTCCGGTTGTCCGCCGGCACTTTCGGCTTCGATCTCCAGCGCGGCCAGCCAGCGGTCCGCCTCGGCACCGCGGGTGGTGGAACAGAAGGCGCAGTAGGCGCAGCGGGTGCGACAGAAGGGTACGTGAACATAGAGGCCGGGGGCGGTCATGGTGTCCTCCCGGTCAGGGCTATTTTTTCTCCGTCCTCAGCACCGCCACAAAGGCGCCCTGGGGGATGGAAACGGAACCCACCATCTTCATCCGCTTCTTGCCCTTTTTCTGCTTCTCCAGCAGCTTCCGTTTCCGGCTGATGTCACCGCCGTAACACTTGGCGGTGACGTCCTTGCGGAAGGCCGAAATGTTCTCCCGGGCAATGATCTGCCCGCCGATGGCCCCCTGGATGGCGATCTTGAACATGTGCTTGGGTATCTCGTCCTTCAGCCGCTCGCAGGCCCTGAGGGCCCGGGGCCGGGCGCCATCCCGGTGCACGATCATGGCCAGGGCATCGACCTTGTCGCCGTTGAGCAGGATGTCCACCTTGGCCAGGGCGCTCTCCCGATAATCGAGTTCCTCGTAGTCGAAGGAACCGTATCCCGAGGTCACCGTCTTCAGCCGGTCGTAGAAATCGTAAATGATCTCGGCCAGCGGCATCTCCATGCGGATCTCCAGCCGGCCGGGGGTGGGGTAGTTGAACTGCGGGTTCACCCCCCGGCGATCGCGGCAGAGATCCATCACCACCCCCATGTAGCGCTCGGGGGTCAGGATGATCGCCCGGTAATAGGGCTCCAGGGCCCGGGAGATGATGGTGGGGTCCGGGTAGTGGGACGGGTTGTCGATGGTGATTTTCTCACCGTTGTTCAGCTCAAAAATGTATCGAACGGTGGGGGCGGTCATGATGATCGACTGGTCGAACTCCCGCTCCAGTCGCTCCTGGACGATCTCCAGGTGCAGCAGGCCGAGGAAACCGCAGCGGAACCCCATCCCCAGGGCGGCCGAAGAGTCCTTCTCGTAGACCAGCGCCGCATCGTTGAGGGTGTATTTCTCAAGAGCATCCACCAGTCCGGGGTAATCGTCGGAGGCCACCGGGTAGAGGGATGAGAAGACCACCGGCTTGACCTCCTTGAACCCGGGCAGGGGTTCCGTGGCCGGTTCACGCTCCAGGGTGATGGTGTCACCGATGCGGGTGTCTCCCAGCCTCTTGATCCCGGCAATGATGTAGCCCACCTCGCCGGCGCTGATTTTTTTGGCCGGTTCGCGGTCCAGACGATGGATCCCCACCTCCTCCACCCGGTGGACCGTCTTGTTGTACATCATCCGGATGGTATCGCCGGCCTTCAGTTGGCCCTCGAAGACACGGCAACTGACGATGGTGCCGCGGAAGGGGTCATAGTGGGCATCGAAAATAAGGGCCCGCAGCGGTTTCTCCGTGTCTTCATCAGGAGGCGGCACCCGCTCCACCACGACCTTGAAGATATCCTCGATCCTCTCCCCGGTCTTGGCCGAGCAGAGCACCACATCGTCCGGGTCGAGACCAAGATCCACCTCGATCTCCTCCTTGACTCGCTCGATGTCGGCCGAAGGCAGGTCGATCTTGTTGATCACCGGAATGATTTCCAGGTCATGCTCCAGGGCCAGGTAGAGGTTGGCCACGGTCTGGGCCTCCACCCCCTGGGAGGCATCCACCAGCAAGAGCACACCTTCGCAGGAAGCCAGGGCCCGTGAAACCTCGTAGGAGAAATCCACGTGCCCCGGGGTATCGATAAGGTTCAGGTCGTAGCGGGTGCCGTCGGGGGCCACGTGGGGCAGGGTCACCGCCTGGCTCTTGATGGTGATACCCCGCTCCCGCTCGATGTCCATGCTGTCCAGGATCTGGTCCCGGAACTCCCGCTGCTCCACCAGGCCCGAGGCCTGGATCAGCCGGTCGGCCAAGGTGGACTTGCCGTGGTCGATATGGGCGATGATGCTGAAATTTCGTTTCTGGGACAACGAACAACTCCTCGGTGAATTCACGAACTGCTGCCGAGACCGATCCCCGCAGCCAGGGTTTTCAACCCGCCCTGGGCCAGTCCCAGGATCTTGCCCGGCGGCAGCCTCAGGTATTTCCACCCGTGGCGCAGCAGGTACGAGGGCCGGAGATAGAAACGGCGGTAAGCCTGGCGCACGGCCTGCTGTATCTCGTCCGGATCCCGCCCTTCCGGCAGGTAACAGACATCCTCGAACACGTTGTAGCGCTCCGGGTCGTCGTGGGTCAGTGTTCCCACCTCCAGAGCGTACTCCGAAAGCCGGGTCCCTGGATAGGGCACAAAGGTCAGCCAGTAGACGAATTCCGGGTTGAGCTTCAGGCCGAATCGGATCGACTGCTCGGTCTCCTCCACCGTCTCGGTGGGCAGGGTGAGGATAAAGGAGGCGGTGATCTGGATTCCGGCCTGTTGCGTCCAGCGAAATGCCTGCTCGGTCTTCTCCAGCGGGATGCGCTTGTTCACCAGCTCCAGCAGCCGGGGCACACCGGACTCCACACCATAGAAGATCTGGTAGCAGCCGGCCCGCTTCATCTCCTCGAGCAGGTCGGGGTTCACCAGGTCGGCACGGGTGAAGCAGGTCCACTTGAGGCGGGGGAATTTTTGCCGCAGCCCCTGGCAGAGATCGAGGATCCGCTTGCGGTTGGCGGTGAACGACTCGTCGTAGAACTGGATCTCGTCGGCCTCCTGTTCCTCCTCCACGTGTGCGATTTCGGCGAGGACCCGTTCGGTGGACTGGAAACGGTGGGTCCGGCCAAAGACCTCGTGGCTGGAACAGAAACCGCAGTTGAAGGGGCACCCCCGGGAGGTCATCAGGTGCACCGTGCGCCTGCCGCGGAGCTGGGCCCCGGAACGGTACTTTTTCATGGGCAGCAGGTGCCGCGCCGGGAAGGGCAGGGTGTCCAGGTCGTCGATCAGCGCCCGGGGAGGGTTGGTCACCGGTTCCCCGCCGGGCGTCGGTTTCCAGACCAGGCCGTCAACGGTCGCCGGGTCACCGCCCTTTTCCACGAGGGCCAGAAGCTCGGCAAAGGTCCGCTCCCCCTCCCCCAGCACCAGGTAGTCCACCGCCGGGTGGCTGATGCCGTCTTCCGGGTAGAGGGTGACGTGCACGCCACCAAGCACCGTGGCCACACCGGGCACGATCTCCTTGGCCTTCCCGCAGATGGCCGCACACTTGCGGATTGTGGTGCAGAAGGTCTGCAGCCCGATTACCTGCGGCGCTTCCCGGCGGATCTCATCCTCCAGCCGGGACATGGGCATGCCCACGGCCTCGGCGTCGATGACCCGCACCTCGTGTCCCAGGTCCTCGGCCACGGCGGCGAGGTAGGCCAGACCGAGGGAGGGGTAGACCGCACCGGCACTGGTCAGCGCGCCGTAACGCTCCTCCAGGGCGGCGGGGGGGACGATGAACAGGATCTTCATGGTGACGGTGGCCCGGAGGATTCGGTGTTCTGGCCAACGGCCAGGGCGACGCCGCACCCGTCCTGTCCGGTGGAAGGCGCCGGCTCGCCCGCGGTCATCCCCTCGGGCACCGGGGCGGGGAAGGTTGCGGACATGGAGCCAGGCCACTTGTTGGCCGGTCTGTGCGGTGCCTCGGGCAAACGTACCCGCTTGAAACGGAGAGCCCGGAAGACCTTTTTCAGCGTGTAGTGCCGGTAGCGGCGGTAGAGCCGCTTGCGGATCAGTTCGTATTTCTTCTCCCCGCCGAACTGGTAGACCAGGAAGGAGCCGATGATGGGCGGGATGGAGGGCATCATCTTCATTGCCCTGGGATGATCGAGGATCCAGGTGATCCAGCTGCGGGGCAGGTAGCGGATCAGGATCAGCACCGTGCGGTAGCGGTTGAACATCGGGCTGAAGATCAGGTCGGGGGTGAGGTAAGACTTGCGCTCGATCTCCTTCAGCTTTTCCGGGGTGGGCCGGGCGTCCAGCATCCCCTCCTGTTCGGCGATCTTGGTGATCTCCAGGTCGGGAAAGGTGTGCAGCCAAAGAACGTGAATCCGGTTTATGCGGTTTTTGTTGTAAAAGCGACAGAGCTTGTCCAGTTCCGCGGTGGTCTGCCGCGGCAGGCCGAGGATGTAGTCACCCACGGTGAAGATCTTCGACTTCATCATCTGCTGGCAGGCACTTTCCACCATCTCGTCGGTCTCGGTGCGGTGCAGCACCTTCAGCCGCACCTCGGGGTCGAGGGACTGGATCCCGAACTCCACCTGGTAGCAGTTGGACTTCTCCAGGGCGCGCACGGTGCGTTCGTTGAGGTTGCGCACGTGGGTGTAGCACCAGTAGGGCACCAGCACCTTCTCCGCGGCGTAGCGGTCGGCGAACTCCTCCACCCACTCCTCGCTGGAGGTAAAGTTGTTGGCCGCCATTCGCACCACCTGGATGCCGTATTTCTCCTTGGCCCACTTCAGCTCGGCCACCACGTTGGCCGGGCTGCGCCGCCGCACGTAATTCTTGGGGAAGTTGTAGGCCCGCTTGACCACGTTGTTGTAGCAGAAGGTGCAGGCATTGGGGCAGCCCCGCTCGCTGATCAGCAGGTGGCCGTAGTTGAAGGGCACGCCGGCGCTGAGAAAGAGCTCCTTGTCCGGGAAAGGCAGCGAATCGAGGTCGTCGATCAGCGGCCGCAGCGGGTTGTCCCGGACACCGCCATTCTCCCGGAAGGAGAGGTTCTGGATGGTGGGATCGAAATCACCTTTTGACAACGATTCCACCAGGTCCACCATGGCAAACTCGCCCTCGCCGCGAACCAGGAAATCTACACAGGGATGGGCCAGCAATTCCTCGGGCACCGACGTGGCGTGGATATTGCCGAAAACCGTGGGCACTTCGATGTGCTTCTTGACCTCGGTGGCCACCTCGATGGCCCACTGGCTGGTGGCCCGCACAACCGAGAAGGCCAGCAGGTCCGGCTCCAACTCGATGACCTTCTTGATCGTATCGCGCTGGTAGCTGAAGAGACGAGCCATCCGGGGGTTGTAGCTGAACGTGTCATCGAAAAGCCCGGGGTCGAAGACCAGGCGTACGTCGTGCCCCCGCTCCTTGAGCAATGCGGACATGTAGCCCACACCGAGCAGTTCAAAAGCCGAGCAGGCGAATACTATTCTCATCAGCAGGGCACCTTCCCCTGGTTCAGTGCGTTCATGAAGTAATTGGGCAAATCTCGCCCCCGCGCATCATACTTCCGGCACACTGGCGGTGCAATACGAGAAAGTGGGGACAGTTACTACTTTTCGCTTCGTTGACAGTCCTAACAGGCGCTCACTAGAATGCAGCAGGGTTGAACATCAGTGCCATCCACCGTTTCCGGGGAATTCAATGCCGACCAGTACAACCAGGATCGCCGGGCTGCTCCGCACCGCGGGCCTGATCGTTCTTTCGCTGCTGCTGCTCGGCCCCCTGCTCTACTACCCCTTTGCCAGGGACCACGGGATGTATGCGGTGGTGGCCGACACCATGGCCCGGGGCGGCATGCCCTATGCCGACGCCTGGGACCTCAAGACTCCGGGCATCTTCCTCACCTTCCGCACCGCCCTGGGTCTGTTCGGGAGAAACATGTGGGGGATCCGGGTGCTGGAGCTGATTTTTCTCACGGCCACCGCCCTGGTCCTCTGCCGTCTCGGCCGACGCCTGATGCCCGAGCTGCCCGAGACAGGGACGTTTGGCGCCGCCTGGTTCCTGCTCTTTGCCGCGCACTATCTCAACTACTGGCACACGGCCCAGGCCGAGAGCTTCCTGATGCTCCCCCTGGTGCTGAGCATCCACCTGACCCTGGGGGCGCTCTCCGACACCCGGAGGAAGTCCGCCTTGTTGCGGGCTGGCCTTGCCGGTCTCTGCATCGGCCTGGTGTTCGTCTTCAAGTTCCCCAACGTCCTGCCCCTGGCCTGCTGTCTGCCATTGCTCTTCCGCACACCGTCGTCGGGCGAGGCCCCCGGCCGCCCGCTCCTGCTGGCCTGTTTCACCGGGGGCGCCCTGCTGGTCACCGGCATCACCGCGGCCTGGTTCGCCCTCAGCGGCGCCTGGGCCCCCATGGTGGAGACCCTCTTTGTTTTTGTACCCCGCTATGCCGGGATCACCGCCTCCACCGGCCTGCTGGCCCACGGGCTGAAGGTTTTTTACGGTTTCTTCCTCACCGGCGAGGGGCTGATGCTGGTCAAATGGCTGGCTCTCGGCGGGCTGGTGACCTGCCTCCGTTCAAAAACGTCAGCCGGTCGCTTTACCCTGCCGCTCTGGTTTCTCCTCTCCCTGGCCGTGATCTGGCTGCAGGGCAAATTCTTCCTTTACCACTACCTGCCGCTCTATCTTCCCCTGGCCCTGCTGGCCGGAGCGGCAGCCGCACGTTTAACCCGGGTGCTGGCCGACCGGGTCCGGGGAACTGAAAAGGAAAAACGTATAGTCCGTCACATCCAGTTCACGGTCCTCCTGCTTCTCCCCTTCCTCTTCGACCTCGGGACCCTGCCTTATCACTGGCGCACTGCACTGGCCGCCCATCCGGTAACCGCCGGCGGGCCAGGAATGGAGCAGTATCGCGACGGCACCGACTTTTCCCTCTCCGCCGATCTCGAAATGGCCGACTACCTGCGGAAGCACACCAGCCCCGAAGAGACGGTGTTTATCTGGGGCTATGAAAGCCTGGTCTATTTCCTGGCCGACCGCCAGCCGGCCAGCCGCTTTGTCTCTCACCAGCCCCTGGCCAGCCGCTGGCAGATGCCCGGCTGGCGCGAGGAGCTGCTGGCTAACCTGGTCGCCCGGCCACCGGCCCGTATCCTGGTGCTGCGCAACGACGCCATGCCGGCGGTGACCGGCTCGACCCTCGACTCCGCCGGCCTGCTGCGGGAGTTCCCGGAACTTGACCAGTTCATCTCCCGCAACTATGGTCTTGAAACAGAAATCGAGGATTTCCTCGTCTATCGCCCATTGAATGCCGGAGGGAGCTGAGATGACCACTGACCGACCGCAACCGGTTACCGGCCCTGTTTCGCTGGAAGCCCTGGTGGTGGTGCTCCTCTCGGTCACCGCCTTTCCCGGCCTGCTGCAGACCAACTCGAACCTCGCCACCCTGCTGGCCCAGAAAAACCGCCTCTTCGGGTTCCTCGAGGCGCTGCATCCCTCCGCCAGCTATTTTGCCTACGACCACTTCAACGGCCTGCTGACCTGTCTCGGCACCCTGCTGCTGATCCTCTACCTGGCCGCGGACCTGCTGGGCAACGCCGCCCGCCGCAGCCCGCTCCCCGGCCCCCCGGCGCTCTCCGCGTTCTTCAGGGACAACGCCGGACGCAGCAAGCACTGGCTGCTGGCCCTCCTGCTGGGGCTCTTCGTGGTCTACCCCACGCTCTACAACATGGGGCTGCGCTATGCCGGGTCGCTGCAGGGCACCCACGACGGCGGTGTGCTGCAGACAGAAGCGGCCATGGACTTCCTGCTCCAGGGAAAGAACCCCTACACCGAAGACTACCGGGGAACCGCGGTGGAGCAGAACAACCTCTCCACCAACTACTGGAAGAACTACGGCGAGGTCCCCATCATCCACCACCTGCCGTACCTGCCGTTCTCCGTGCTGGCCGGCCTGCCGGTGAGAATGACCAGCAAGCTGATCCTCGGCTGGTACGACCAGCGGCTCTTTCACCTGCTGGCCGCGGCCCTGGCCTGCTGGCTGCTCTGCCGGCTGACCACCGGCGGGGCCAGGCGCCGGCTGCTGGTGGCGGCGGTGTTCCTCAACCCCTACTTCACTCCCTTCTTACTCGAGGGGCGAAACGACATCATCCCCTTCCTGCTGCTGGTGGCCTCGCTCTGGGCCCTGAAAACCGCCCGCCCGCTGACCTCGCTGGTGCTGCTGGCCCTGGGCTGCTGCACCAAGCAGTTCATCTGGGTCTTCCTGCCGTTCTACCTGCTGCTGCTGGCCGGCAGCGGCACGGCGGACCGCTCCATTGCCGACCTCATGCGCTCCACGGCAAGCCACTGGCGACGCTGGCTGCTCTTTGCCGGGGTCTGCGCCCTGGTCACCCTGCCCTTCCTCGCCTGGGACCCGGGGGCATTCCTTGACGACACCCTCTTCTTCAACGCCGGCAGCAGCGAGCAGAACTACCCGCTGGGGGGCACGCCAGGGTTTGGCGCGGCCAACCTGGTGCTCTACTTCCAGCTGGTGGAGACCCGCAACGACTTTTTCCCCTTCATCATCCCCATCCTCCTCCTCGGACTGCCGCTGGCCGCCGGCCTGCTGCTGCTGCAGAAGCAGCGCAACAGCGCCTGCATGATGCTGGCCTGCGGTTCGCTGACCCTGCTGGCCGTGCTCTTCCTCTCCCGGCTGTTCCATGACAACCACCTGGGCCTGGCCCTGATGTGGGTCACCGTGGCCGCCCTGGCCGATGATTTTTCAGACGGTTGACTTGCCCCGTTGCCGTTATTACAATGCGCATCCCGGTAGGGCGATCACGTCGCGCCGGCCGCCGCCCGACAGGTCGGCGGGTGCGATTTTAGTCATTTTCATCAGGATTTCTGGAGGGCTTCGAAATGAAGATTCTCATCGCTGACAAGTTTGGCGAGGACCTGCCCGGCAAACTGGCCAAGTACGGCGAGGTGGTGTCCGAGGACATGAGCCAGCTCAAGGATGCCGATGTGCTGCTGGTGCGCAGCAAGACCAAGCCGAACAAGGAGTTCATCGACAGCGCGCCGAACCTCAAGCTGATCATCCGCGGCGGCGTGGGCATCGACAACATCGACACCGCCTACTGCAAGGAAAAGGGCATCCTGGTCCACAACACCCCGTCAGCATCGGCCATCGCCGTGGCCGAGCTGGTGATCGCCCAGATGCTCACCATCCAGCGGCGCATCGTCGAGGCCCACAACTCCACCAACGCCGGCAGGTGGGAGAAGAAGAAGCTCAAGGGCGCCGAGATCTACCAGAAAACCCTGGGCCTGATCGGCATCGGCCGCATCGCCACCGAGGTGGCCGTGCGAGCCAAGGCCTTCGGCATGGACATCATCTCCTACGACCCCTATGTCAAGGAGCACGAGATCGCCCGCATGACCACCCTGGAAGAGGTGCTCAAGGGTTCGGACTTCATCTCGCTGCACATCCCCTTCACCGAGGAGACCGCGGACCTGATCAACAAGGAGACCCTCTCCCTGATGAAGGACAACGCCGTTATCCTCAACACCTCCCGGGGCAAGGTGATCAATGAAGACGACCTGGCCGCGGCGCTGAAGGCCGGCACCATCCGCTATGCCGCCATCGACGTCTACCGGCAAGAGCCGCCCGAGGGCTCGCCGCTGATCGGCCTGGACAACATCCTGGTCACCCCGCACCTGGGTGCTTCCACCGGGGAAAACCTCCAGCGCATCGGCCAGCTGGTGGAAAAACTGGTGGGCGAACTCTCCCGGGGAGAGCTGAGCTGACCCGTTGAAGAGCTGATATCCCGGGGCCCGGCCGACCTTCGGCCGGGCCTTTTCCTTGTTCCCGCTTAACTATACGGTTTTGCTGTTGATTCCCCCGTCTTGACTTTTCCTGCCGTTGAATTAGAATCCGTTTCTACATTTCTTTGCGTTACCCGGAACTGCGAATCCTTGGGAGTCAGCACGTTCAGCCGTTCCCGACGCGGATTCAGCATACGGATTCATCCATATTGACCTGCCCGGTCCGATCAATCGGCCGGCAAGCTCGAAACGGACGGAAAGGATTGCACACCGTCCACCAGCCACATTTGTTGGCAGAAAGGAACAGTCACGATGTCGAATATCAAAGACAAATTTGCCTCCCAAATCCCTGGGCTACGGGAGGAGATGAAAGGGATCGTCAAGGGTCACGGGGCCAAGGTCATTTCCGAATGCACCATCGCCCAGGCCTACGGCGGCATGCGCGGTGTGAAGGGGATGGTCTGTGACACCTCCCTCGTCGAACCGGACACCGGTCTGATCATCCGCGGCATGCCTCTCCTGGAAGGCCCCGCCGACATGCTCCCCGAGGAGATCTTCTACCTGCTGCTGATCGGTGAAATCCCCGACGACGCGGCGAAAAAGGCCCTGCAGGCCGAGTATTCCTCCCGCTGTGAAGTTCCCAGCTATGTCTGGGACGTTCTGCGCGCCATGCCCAAGGATTCCCATCCCATGGCCATGCTGGACACCGCTATCCTCTGCATGGAGCGTGAGTCCGAGTTCCGCAAACGCTACACCGAGGGCATGGTCAAGACCGACTACTGGGAACCCACCCTGGAAGACTCGCTGAACCTGCTGGCCAGGCTGCCCGGCATCGCCGCCGGCGTCTACCGCATCCGCTACGACAAGGGCGACCTGATCGCTCCCGATCCGTCCCTCGACTGGGGTGCCAACTACGCCCACATGATGGGGAACGACACGCCTGACTTTTACGACTGCATGCGCCTCTACCTCACCCTGCACTGCGACCACGAAGGCGGCAACGTCAGCGCCTTCAGCTGCCACACCGTGGGCTCGGCTCTCTCCGACGTGTATTACGCCGTCTCCGCCGGTCTCAACGGCCTGGCCGGCCCGCTGCACGGCCTGGCCAACCAGGAGTGCCTGAAGTGGGTCCTGGAGACCATGGAGAAGTTCGGCGGCGCCCCCACCGAAGAGCAGATCAAGGACTACGCCTGGGAGACCCTGAACTCCGGCAAGGTCATCCCCGGATACGGCCACGCCGTGCTGCGGGTCACTGACCCCCGCTTCACCGCCTTCATCGGCTTCGGTAAAAAGTATCTGGCCGACGACCCCGTCTTCCAGACCGTCGACCGTGTCTACAACGTGGTCCCCGGCGTGCTCAAGGAGCACGGCAAGGCCAAGAACCCCTGGCCCAACGTGGATGCCGGCTCCGGCGCCCTGCTCTACCACTACGGCCTGAAAGAGTTCGAGTACTACACCGTGCTGTTCAGCGTGTCCCGCGCCATGGGCATGTGCTCCCAGCTGGTCCTGAACCGCGCCCTTGGCGTTCCCATCACCCGGCCCAAGTCGGTTGGCACCAAGTTCCTCAAGGACTTCATCGCCGCCAACTAAAGGCCAGGGGCAATAGCCCATTAGAGACAGCCGGGGCGCTTAGCGCTCCGGCTGTTTTTTTGTTCGGGGATATAGCGGGAGAGAAAACCCTACCGGGATTGCTGCGCTCCAAGTGGGATAGCACGGGGTATCAGTGGGGCCGGGACAGATGGAGCAGCAGGGTCACCGGCGGGCGGCCCAGATCTTCCTCGTCCCACTGGTCAGGACGGTTGACCAGCACCAGGTCCTGTTTCCCGTCACCGTTTATGTCGGTGATACGGAGCCCCTTGAGCTGGTTGGAACTGAAAGAGATCTCCGAGCCTGTGGAGCCGAGACTGATGGTCACCGTCTCACCGTCCTCGTCGGTCTCATCGGTCTCATCGGTTTCGGGCCGCTGGTCCAGAACGGCCCAGGGCTTTTGTGAAAAAGGCTCAGAAGAATTACCGGCTGGATTCCGGAGGTGGATCTGCACCTGGCCTTCGGCCAGCAGCACCATGTCGGCCAGACCGTCGCCGTCCAGGTCGCTGTCAAGGAAAATGGAGTCCCGTTCCGCCGAAGCGAAACCGATCTTCTGGCCCTTGATCCGTTCGCCGAATTTCCCGTTTCCCAGCCCGGGGTGGATGTCCACCACCAGCTTGGCCTTGATCAGGCCCTTGTAATAGAAGATGCAGAGGTCACCTTCCCCGTCGCCGGTGAGGTCGGTGTAGCGCAGCACCGCTTCCTGCCAGATATTGATCTCGCTGGTCCACTCCCCCGCCGGCAGCCGTCCCATGGGCGCCCCGGGCCCGGCCGACAGCCAGACCCGCAGTTTCTTCTCCTCGAAAAAGCTCCCGCCGCCGGTGGAGACGGTTCCCTCGCCCCCCTCCGGTTCGTCCATGCTGAAGCTGGTGCTGAGCAGGGCCAGGTCCGGCGATCCGTCGCCGTTGAAATCGTCAAAGAGGTGCTCTGTCACCGCTTCCCCCACCCCGAACTGCAGTTCCTGGACCACCGGCCGCAGTTCAGCGGCAGCGGGCTCGTAGCGGAACCACCCGCACTCCAGCTGCCCCATGCCATGGAGTGGTCGGGGCGCGAACAGCACTTCCGGCAGACCGTCGCCATTGAGGTCGGTGGGCCGCGGGACCTCACGGCTGACCCTCACCCGCACGCCCCGCACCGACACCTGGGGCCCGCGGGTCATAAACTGCTTGTGGCCGCCGGCAAATGGTCCATCAGCCGCACCATCCTCGGCTGCGCGATTGTAGCGAACCTCCAGCCCCTGGAAGCGGGGGTAGATCAGGTCCTGGCGTCCGTCACCGTCCAGGTCCCACATCAGGTCGGGGCTGCGGTGCAGTGAATCGGTGAGCGGCACCTTCATCCCCTCGCCGGACAGGCCGATCTCCTGCGCCCCGGAGCTGTCCACCTCACCGGCTTTGGCCATCTGGTGCCAGAACCGCTGGCGCCCGGCGGAACCGATCACCTGCAGCCGTCTGCCGTCAACCGTGAAGCAGATATCGGGCACACCGTCCCCGTCCACATCGGCCAGGTCAAAGGAGCCGGTGCCCTCGGGCAGGGTGAACCGGGCCTCCTCCCGGCGAAACACGCCGGGTTCGTCCTGGAAAAAGATAACGAATCGCCGGTCTTCGGCCAAAAAAGTGAAATCGGGCAGCCCGTCCCGGTCCAGGTCCTGGAGAAAGGACTTGAGCACCGGGGCCTCCACGGCCAGGGTGCGGCTCTCGAAGGCTTCCGTGCCGCTGCCGGCAACGGCCGGGGTCAGTGTGAGCAGCAACAGGGCACAAAACATCGGGATGGAGGTCAGGGCGTGTGATCTTCTGTTCATCCTCATGGTTTCCCCCCGCCATTGCCGGAGGTGTAGATCACCACCTGGAACTGCTCCTCCTTGCCCTGCCCCGCCTTGAACACCACCAGGTCGCTTTTGGCGTCACTGTTCAAGTGGTTGACCAGCAGCAGGTCCGGGTCACGGGCCTCTTTTGGCAGGCTGAACTTCAGGTCGGGCTTTTTGGCATAGGTCCCGTCCCCGGCGGAGAAGTGAACGCCCAGGGCCGACCCGCCCTGGAAGCGGATGTAATCCCTGATCCCGTCGCCATTGAAGTCACCGGAGAAGAAGGGGAAATCGGGCATCTCCAGGTCACGGAGGTTGAGCTTGATCTTCTCCTTCTCCTCGTGCACCGCGATCCCGTGAAAGCCGTTCTGCGGGTTCTGCAGGTAGTTCTTGAAGAAGATCTCCACCGTGATCTTCTGCACCGTGGCCAGTTTGACCAGCTGGAACACTCCCACATCGAAGGAGATGCCGAGGATATCCAGCAACCCGTCCCCGTTGAGGTCGATGAAGGAGGGGAGCATCTCGGTTTCCCCACCGTCATCGGCGGCCACCATGCCGCGAATCAGGCTGCGGGAGACCGGGCTGTCGGGAAACTCGAGTTCGGCATTGCCGGGAAAGAGCTCCACAAAGGTCTTGGGGTTCTTCTCCTCGCGGAAGGAGTCGTCCTTCTCCAGGGTATGAAAGAGCAGCAGGTCGGCAATACCGTCACCGGTCATGTCGCCGAAGTGTCGGCCGGCGCGCTCCTCCCCCTCCCCGGCCTCGGGAAAGGTGATCTCGACGGGTGTGGCGGCAAAGGCGCGGCCCGGTTGCTGGCTGAAGACCAGCACACTGTCGGGCAGGTGGAACTTGATGTCCAGCAGGCCGTCACCGGTGCAGTCCTCAGGGGTGGGCACCGGAAACCAGGTGACCAGCCGGTTCCCCTGGTAGCGGTGGTTGGCGATACCCCCCTGCAGTACGACTTCCGGTCCTGCCGCCTGCTGCGGGCCGGCGGTGATGAGCGGCGCGAAGCGGATCAGGGTCTCCCCGTAGCGCTGCAGCACCAGGTCGGGCCGGCCGTCGCCGTCCAGGTCGTTGAGAAAGCGCATACCGCCGAAAAACTGCCGGCTGCCGCTGAAGGTGGTGCGGGTCTCAACAACCTGCACGCCATCCTCCAGCCAGCCGCCCTCGAGGCGGTAGCGGACTTCCACCCCCTGGTCGTCAAGCAGCAGCAGGTCCAGCCGACCGTCACCGTCCAAATCGGCCAGGTCAAAGGCGAGGTAGCGTTCATCCAGCGGTAGAGGCTCACCCTGGATGGCGAAACCGCCGCCGACCTGCTGGATCAGCGCCGCGGCCTTTTTCTCCTTCACCTGGTAGGCCACCAGCTCGGCAAAGATGGCGTTGCCCCGGGTCACCGTCTCGAAATGCTGTTTGCCGGTGGAGAGGCCGGTGACCAGCAGCAGGTCGGTGAGCCCGTCGCCATTGATGTCAGCCGGGCGGGCGGCCAGGAGGCTGCCCGGGAAAACGTGATCCCAGGCGGAGTAGGACCCGCCGGCAGGCCCGGCCATCAGCAACACTGAGGCGGGGCCGGTCAGCAACAGCAGGCAGAGCAGGACGCTTTTCCTCATCTCACCACCAGATGACCAGTCCCAGTTCGAAGGGGTTGTTCAGACCGATGCGATAGGGCAGCACCCTGATGGAGAAGCCGTTCTGCCCGCTCTGGCGGCAGGGCACCAGCCCGCTGAAGGTGGAAACGCCGCTCTGCTGGTCCAGGCTCTCGAAGGTCAACGGCGAGGGTTCGCCGTCGGCGATATGCCCCCGGGCGTCCAGTTTGCCGTGGAGCATCTCCACCTGCACGTCCTCCGGGCTGACCCGCCCCAGTTTGAGGCGCAGCCGCACCGGGATTTCCTGCCCCACGCTGAACTCCCGCGAGGTGTCGGTCTGTACGCCGTCCACCACCACATCCTTCCAGAGTTCGACGATGTTGCGGCGCCAGAGAGTGAGCTGCTTGACCTCGGTCATGTTGTTGGCGGTAAGCCAGTTCCACTGCAGCAGGGACGGCTCGTAGAAGCGGTCGGTGTACTGCTCGAGCATGCGGTTGGTGTTGAACTCGGGACAGACGGTCATCATGGACGACTTCATGGTGGCGATCCACTCCCGGGGCAGCCCGTCACTCCCCCGTTTGTAGAACAGGGGCACCACCTCGCGCTCCAGCAGGTCGTAGAGCGCCTGGCTCTCCACCTCGTCCTGGTAGTGGTGGTCCTCGTATTCCTCGCCGTTGCCGATGGCCCAGCCGTTGGTGCCGTCATAGCCCTCGCACCACCAGCCGTCGAGCACGCTGAGGTTGATCCCGCCGTTGGGCGGCACCTTCATCCCGCTGGTGCCGCTGGCCTCCAGGGGGCGGCGGGGGTTGTTCA